>Ga0302186_10001708_pt1 | contig 17755 bp, 14 predicted proteins | sample II_Bog_E1_2_FD_198782 | JGI IMG/M metagenome (GOLD analysis project Ga0302186, IMG submission 198782) | Peat permafrost microbial communities from Stordalen Mire near Abisko, Sweden - II_Bog_E1_1 | ecosystem: Environmental > Terrestrial > Soil > Wetlands > Peat | place: Sweden: Abisko...
TTCTTCAGAAGTTAGCTTTAGTAGGTTTGGACGCATCCTTCACCTTCACCAATATCTTGTTGATATATTTGTTAACGCTGCTGTTAGACTTTAATTTGGGTCTCTCCTGCTGCAAGTTATATGATCGATGCGAGTTTATCTTCACCTCAGTTTTTCTATTATTGAATTTAGCCTGATCTTCTTTTAGCTGTATACTAACAAACCGCCATTCCTCCTCTGATTTCTTAATCCTATTGGGCGTGGTATTCTTGATGAGCTTGCTGGAGTTATTATATTTTGGTAACTAATCTCCCTCTGTGCGCATGATATTTGTAATATTACTGGCGTCCCTTAACTTAAGTCTCAAATTGAATTTCTTCTTTTCCTGTGAACTTTGGTTGGAATACGAGATAGTCTCTTGTTTGCGATGGTATTATTTGAGATCAACCATTTGCAAGCGCTTTAACTGCTTGTATTATTACATATCAGCACTGCGACTGCTACTCAACTATCGACGAGTAACATCACTGATTCTAGCAAATTCATAGTGTCGTAGTTTTGATTTCTGATATCTCATCTCAATGGCGTCTCGAATCTACTTCTCCCTCTTAGTCAATACACTCGGTTTGAGAAGGGGTGTTTTTGCTTTTTCTGATTGCCTCGAATAGCTTGCCTTGGACGAATTGGACTTAGAATTATTGCGAGGGCGTTCGTTGTTATTTTTGGTCTTCGTCTTAAAAAAATTAAACGTCTTATCCATCGTTGATATTGTTAGATAATATTATAACACAAAATTAGTAGTCAAATCACAATCCCCTCAGCAAGGACACCTTTTTCCCTGAAAAACTAGATCCCTCAATTTGGTACTCCCATAACTCTTAAATTTTCCTTTTTGTTTATTCACACTCCACATCCGATTGGGTTATCTTTAAGTCACGGAGTTACACATTTTGACTTATCTGATTTTTTAATTCCTAGATCTGCATAGACCCCAAACAAATGAGTCCCTGCAGTTAATACTGCCTGTCTTTTTCAATGAGATATATGCCCAAAAAACCATAATCAACATTTTTCTTTATAATTTTGGTGAGTTAACTCAAAAGCAGGTTTAATATTCTTTCTAATTCACCAAAGGAAGACTGATTGCTTTAAGGAAAAGAATAATGCAGGTCCGTTAAAGTACAAAGAAGATGATCATACATCAGCCAATAGTACGGAAAGTAACTGATCTTGGAGGAATTACCCTTCAGCATATTTTGGAAAAAATTGTAAAGCAGCTGGTTTCGCTTTTTGCTGCCTCCTGGAGAGAAGTTGAAAGTCGTCTCCATCAAATTCATAATTTAGTGAGAAACTGATTATTCTGCTCTTTTAGCGTCAAGAATATCTTCTTCCTCAAAGTCAATGGTCAGCCCCTCTTCCTCACAGAAAAATGCTTTCCCGTAGACTTCCTCAAACTCAGGCCTTCTAGATATCCTTTCACAAAGATTGAAAAGAAGTGATTTGCTTTTTCTAAACTTTTCCTAGAAGGCAAATTTGCACCCAATGAATAGTTCACATGCTATGATAATATTTAAGAAACCATCATCAGAACTAAATATTTCCGGATGTTCTCCCATGGCCTGATCCAAATTTAAGATTTCCTTTCTAATTTTAGCGTTTAGAGCTTCATACTTTGATTTTTTGACTCCTTCATGACCCAATAGATATTTCTACAATTCCTATAAAAGGGGAAAAAGGTTGCACCTTAGTTTAAAGAGTTATTCAGTCATCTTTGCTTATATGAAGGTGTTTTTGACACAGCTGGCAGATAATAAGTTGCTCTAGAATTCATTTTTGGTATTTGTTCCATCCTGACAATTTGTTCCTTTTCCTTCCTATAAGTGTGATGTATGGGCACTATCGTTAATGATGAAACTGACGATTTAGTATTCATCATAGAGTTCGCCTTGAGTGGTGCGTAGCAAATATGGCCTGTCCTCCTCATCAGTGACTTCATCTAAGGAATAGTTCAATTTTGTAAATTTGATAAGTGCAACTATCTTAAGTGCTTTCATATTGGTCATTTAATAATGAAAGGATGTTTCTAAACGTGCTTACGCCGTTCTTTCCTCTAAAACCAGTTGATTTTCTTGGTACTCCACCATTACAAAGAATTAATTTTAATTCAATATCAGGAATTATTAACATATGTACTTTATTTTTACTAACTCTTACCCAAAAAATCATATGCAACCACTCGAGACAGCGGGGGATATCAACGCATTTTTTAAGATAACCAGAATAGATTTAATAACTCTCACATTCCAATTACCTCCATATTACCAGACTTTTAAACAGTCCAAGCAGGGAGTTTACAAAATAAATAAATGGCAGATAGTCGTTAATTAAGGATATTTAGAGAAAATTAGGAACATCGATCATCTGATTTCTTCTCATTAGCATTGATAGATGCAGTTAAACAGCAACTGCAAGTGAATGTAAGCTCCTAAAATTCTAAGAGGCTTAAATAATTAATGAGCTATTTGCAAAAAATAAAAACTGACAAAAATTTGACCAGACAGGCCATTGTGATGTTGACTATGATTGTGTATTCGTTAGTATGGATGCCTCTACAAGAACAGACAGATTTTAATATTAATTCTACATCTGCAATCCTAGAGCATAGATTTATTAACTAAAGAGTAAATTTGGGATTGGCGTAGTTTAAAGGGTTATTTCAATATATTTTCCATACCCTATAATTTTGTTGTTTCGCTATGGATATTTAAGTATAATAGGAGAAAATCCAATAAATTTTCTCACCACTACATAGTACTTAAAAATATTTTATAATCCGCGAAAAGAATTGCGAAAGGAAGGAAACTGTATTTTTTCACCCAAAATGTTCTTTTCTTCCTTTTTAATTATCAGGAGAAAATGATTTATTTAATATATAGAAAATAATGGGTTGAATTATCAACAACAAATTGAACAAATTGAATGATGAATCAATATCAAAGATAATTTGAGGTATCAATGCTAGATTTATTAAATGTTACTTTCGAGCATCCATTTTTAGAGCTGCTTCTCGATGGAAATATTCTAACACATGCAAATGTACAACTCATGACAGCAAGGTATGCTGTATTTCTTGGATATCAGGCAATCGCAAGAAAGAATTTACGACGAATCCTGAACAATACGGTATTTGGCTCCATTTTTGAACACTAAATACTCAGTTTATTGATAATCGTTTATGACTCGATAAGATTTTATTTTTAAACATTTCACTAACTGTTTTATGAGCATATGATAAGTCTTAATGCATATTTTAGATCGTAAATCCTTCAATTAAGGTAATCTTGTTTCAAACATTTCAGTTTAATTAAAAAATTAAAAATTGCCACTGGTTTTATTTGCGATACAATGTTCGCATCCACTGAAGAGAAGCATTTCATGTGAAATGTGTTTAATCTACACTTTCTCGTTGTGATTATGACTAAGGATGTCAGTCTTGACTGAGGAAGAAAATATTTTGGTGTTCTCTAAAATTTTAGTTTTTTATTGAATTTGTTTTTTTTATTCAGAAACTATATTGTTTATTATGTTCATGATTGTTCTCATAAACTTCTGCTGTGATTTACAATCAGCTGTATCAAATAATGGCTGGTACTTTTTTTTAAAATACTGATCGAGACATTGCTCGTAGAGGTTATTGGAGGGGTCTTTTGTCTTGCAAAAACAGAATAAATGACTGTCCTACGTTATCTTCTGTAAGAGTAGAGTGTTGTTAGTATTTGCCTTTTTAAATAAATTCTTAAGATAGGTGTTATACTACTCCTATTATAAAGTTTTGACCATGCCATACAGCGCAGTTATAAAGTCTAGCTTCTCCTCACAACTATAGGAATCGTGGCAATATCGCTTATTCACCTCAATTTCCAAGTTGAGCAATTTTTCTCTAAAGCAATAGATAAAATTCATATTGGGAAATTCCTTTCTAATTTCATAGATAGCTGCTTGAGTATTATTTGTTTGTCTTATTACTAATAGTATATTTCTTTGGCTTACTTTGCTGTTATAGTAATTGAAAAAGGTTCGCAGAATGCTCATCAGAATTTTAGTTATGTCATCATCTTCTTTTTCCATCATTTCGTAAAGATTTTTAAAGATTATGACTGTATCTTCTCTTTTGTAGAGAGTAAGAATGACTGTAGCGAACGGCACAAAGATATGGTGCTCGTTAATACCGTAAAAGCCGCCACAGAGGATGAGTTTTTTAGATTGAGCGATATACTCTGGATACAATCCGAAATATATAGTGTATCCGTACTTCATATAGTTCTCAATCATACGAGGGGTGATTATGGTAAACTAATTGGGAAAATCGATGTAACTTGAAAAGTTGGACTTTACTTTACTCACATCAATCATATCCGAAAACTTTTCAATTATGGTGTAGTTTAAGTTTCTCATTTTTTGTTTACTGATGTTGTAGAGTCTTTTAGTTGTTTGGAAGGGATGCAACAATTTATAGGCCTCACGATCTGAAATATGGAACTTAGCCTTGAGTTGAGACTTTATGTAATTCGGATGAGCACTTTCTCTCAAAAGAGTGTCGTAGTGTTCAAGAATCATTTCATTCTTAAGACTACTAGTACGCTTGGCTTATTCGCGCTGCGTAATTTCACTATTATGATTATGGATATTGCTAAACTAGACCAAGCGGTAAGCTATTTATACTATCTTTTCCTACCCCAAAGGCGCCGTGGATGATTACCCATAAGGTTGAGTATTGGAGTGCTAATCTTTAAAATGTTAAATTTAAGTTTTGATGCCCTTATACTGAAGTTTTGCACTGCAGTACTTGCACTGTGCTATTATGCGTTTTATATAACCATACTTCTTCTTAGTGACGAGTTGAAAGCAGTTAATGCGGACTTTATTGTCTTTGCGGGCGTCATCCTTGAACATAGAGAGGAGAATCCGCATATTCTTGATTTCCATGTATTTATATCGTTCAAGAGGAAATAGGAAGTTGCTCATGATGTTTTGCATCCATCAATCGCTTCATATATTATCGTATCAATAGCCTTAAGTTCATTTATTATATATTGACTTAAGAATGCTGGCATTTACAAATACGCATAAAAGGATCATTCACATGCAAGTTTACGGTCAAAAGAACTCACAGCTAGCGAAATTCCCTGAATCAAGTTATAAGGATATTGGATATCCAAATTGAACAACTCTTTTCCAAATTTTCCAAATAGAATTTTTCCATGGTCTTCCTCCCCATCATCTTCGCCAATCATAATGAAATTTTTTACGCTTGATATGGTTGCTCTGCCAAAGAAATTAAGAACATAAGCTGAAATCTATTTATTCCATGCAGGGGTCTTGTTTTTGTATTTTAGCACACTGCAGCCTCGTTTCTTTATTTGCTAATTGTCATAAATTTCATTCAAATGTTTGGGACCTGCAATTTTGGAACCAATATAAGGGATAAAAGCAGTCATTTTTCTGGGGCCTCGAATTCCAAAGAAGTTAGTTTCGTATTCAATGGTAATGCTTTGCTAATTTTTATCAATATCGACTGGATATGTTTTATTGCCTTTGTAACGATAATCACAAAGATAGGAGTTAAACTCTGTGCCAAAGAAGTTTGAAATAATTTTAGCGATGACCCTTTCAGGTTTGGAGTTGGCTGGATTCTGTTTTTAATCATTTTAATCCTTGGAAATGACGAGATATCCATCTTAGTCCTTGACTATTGTGATAAAATTATGAAGAGTAGTGGCATCGTATACAAGATATTTAATTCCCTCTTCGCTTTTTTCTCTTTTAATGACACATTACATCACTGATCCTCTCTCAATCGGTTATAGGTAGTATTTCTGATGAGCTTTGCTGATAAGGCTAGATAGAAGTGTCCTCTTTTTAGTTTATACAGGTTTCTCCTACTACTCGTCTTCGGAAGATTCAAAATCGAGTATTAAATTTTATCTTGCATTTTTATTCGATTTGTCAGTATTAAGATTATGATACTCGCCAGAATAAGGCTGAATTTCTTCAATATGCTAATTAGATGATCCACTGTTGGGAAAGGTTCTTTCTTTTTCCATTGATTTCCATGATTTCTGTTTCTCTTCTCTTTATTGGTTTTCTTCCTCTTCATCATCTGAAAAATTTAATAAAAACAAATCTTTATTTCGCGAACTTATATTTTCGATGGGCTTATTGTCTAAAATGCATTATTTATTATTTTTCTTTTCCTTGGAAGAAATTCCATGCTTCTCAATTTTTAAGGATTATTCGTCTTACTCAGAGTCGAATTGTATGATGACATTGTTTCGGGTGTTTGGATTTAAACTTTATGAAAATTTTGATTATTCGAAATTAGAAGGTATTGTAAAAAGTTATCTATTTTCTTCCTTTTGAGAATTTGCAGTGGGTCGTCTTGATCTCAGGTTGCTTACTTCTTTGAAGGGTCGTTTTGACCTCGTCCGGTTAAATATTTCCTCCTCTTCAGAAGTCTAATTGATGATGTTGGGCACATAGGCCGCATTTTCGGAGTTGAACATACAATAAAAATAGAAAATGGAATATAGAATAATATAATTGTCAAATATTAAGTCGACTTCTGACAAAATCGTAGTAAAATTTTCTGATCTATTCAGCATAGTCTAGACTCTGCCGGCATATAGGGCAACTCATTTTGGCCATACACCAATTGTCAATGCATTCCTTATGATAGCAGTGTTGGCATGGTGTAGTTCGGATTTATTCCTCTTCTTAGAAATTCAGCAAGCAAATTGAACAGACTTACAACTCTTCAGTCGTTATTTATTAACTTGATTAATTTGCAGTCGACAATTTAAATGTCTTGTATCCGGAATGTTGATATTTTGTAACAGGCATGAATATCTCCATTTTCATCAATTTATTGAGTCGTCTCCTGCGTTGCGTCTCCTACGTACTCAAATATCTGACTCTTGTGAGTTATGCATGTAGATGACGTAATTATCTTGTGCTGATACTCAATAACTAATTTGAGTATTTTCTGCGGAGATAGGTGATTAAGAAGGATACAAGCAAGAGTAGCACAATGAATATTAGCATGATGATGAAACTTGAGTAATAGGATGGTTGAATATATACTTAATAGGTCATGGAAATAATGATCTTCTGTGTTTTGGAAAGAGAGGAATTCTTTTACGATGAGCGTTGAGATTCTTCTGAATTATAATGATTTGAATATATATTCATGAACTTGCCTGTCTAGTTGTCCTCCATCACTCTTGTGCCAATTATAATCTTGCGAAAACTGTTGTCATCCCTTTGTTTGGCGCTAATATAATGTGTTGTAAATATTGTGCAAGCCTCCTCGCTCAGAATAGGTTTTACGGTTTAGTAGAGAGGTGGCATCGTCCTGAATGTTCCATCATCCTTTTAGGTTTCGAAATAGAAGAGACTAAAACTGTCGGATGGGTTATCCACCATGCATATGTTAAATATTAGCTTATAGTAATTCACCTGGGTGGGCTAGAAATAGAAATATGTATAATTTGTTGTGAGGGAGACTGTCTTAGATTTGTGAGAAATTGGTTAAGCATATAAATGACAAGTTTATCCAATAAAATTATTTGGACAGATGCACCGTGGTGAAGTTTTCATGAATCTAGTCATTCCTCCATTGGTGCATGTCACTATTTTTGGATTGGGGTTGGCTGCTTGCAGTAATTAAAACAGTAATAAAACTATCGCAATGCGCTTCATGAAAATAATTTTATTCTCAGATATTATGCCTTTCATTAGTATGATTATATTGATCGTGAACAATTTAAAAACAATTTTGCTTTCTAATTATTAATATCTTATTGACATCATCATCAACAGATAATTCTTATTTTTTTATAAATTTGTTTGACTTAATATTGATTGATAAATATCAAATTATGTGATTTTGATTTTATCGCATATTCAATGACTCAAATAACTCATTTAGGGATCAATTTAATGATTATATTTAAATAAATAAATTTATTAAAAGATTAATATAAGTATGAGGCATCAATTTCTTTTGAAAAGTCAATTAAGATCACACCTATAAAAAAATTATTTTAAAAAAAGGGTTAAGCAATGAATTACTTTATCTGGACCTCTGCCTTGTGATTTTGAGATTCATTCACTTATTAGCTTAGCATTATGGCTACAAATTTATTGTCTGTGCGATTCTATTTTTTAAAAATCTACAGGATAAAAGTAATTTGTTAAATTTATAGCTTGAAATGCTTGTAGACACTCTTATTTAATAGTTCTTATTGATATTTTTTAATATTAATAGGTTGGTCAATTTTTTCTTATTTAAACGATCAATAAATTCTCCGCGGATAACGACTACCATTATTAATGTTTAAATACAACAATAATCAATAGAAATGCAGGAAAGGCTATTATAGAGCTTTACCCGGATTATTTATAGACCAATTTGAAATGAATAGAATTTTTTAATTTTACTGTCTGAAAAACACTTTTACAACAAATCTATAAGTAGGAGGAGTTGAGGAATGAAGCACCTTTTTTCCATATTTTTAAAGTCTTATTACAAAAGTAATCCCATAAAACGCCTAAAATATTTTCGTATTCCGAATACCAGTAATTATTTAATAGATAAGAAAAAAGTCAATATTTCTCTCCTATTCTACAAATTTGTAAATATCTCTCGAGTTTGTGAACTTATTTGGCCCAAAAAATTGAACCTGACTCTACCAATTACCGTTGTCAAATATTGACTATAGGCTCTCTCATAAGTAATCGTTGTAATTTGTTTAATATTTAAAAAATAGTTGAGAACCTTCCACGGCTAAAAACAAACAAATGACTGAAAGAAAGATTTGGAAAGTTTAAGTACACTTGATAATCTATTTAGGAGGATTAGATTTTAAAGAAATTATACTAAGATTCGGGAATCACAAAATGGAGTGAGATTTCCAGAATGATGGAGAGAGTCTACGGCGTTTAAGGGCGCAATGGCAAGCAATGCCGTGAAAGATACCATAACCATCTCAAGAATGGCATCAATAAAGAAAAATGGAGCGACTAAGAGGAAAATCGGTTGGTTTAGCTTCACTCAAGATATGGAAATCGTTGGGCCATAATCTCCAAGTTAATCCCCGGACGGTACTTGAAATGTGACTTAGAACCTAAAACTGTGTAAAAAATATGCTGTATTCCAAATTGCGCAAATCGGTGAGACAGCTGAATAGATTTATCTCCGAACATTATCGAAGATAATTGAAGGATATCAAAATAAGTTTCATATATAGACTCATCTAATTCACTGAAGCATTTTACAAAAGGGAGGCGGTCGATCGAAATTAGCAGGAAAATGTGGCGCTCAGTAATTTAGAGAGTTATTTAGGAATTAAAAATTAAATCTTGAGACTAAATTGCGATAATAATCTCGAGTTTACTGAGGAGGAGAAGGAAAAAATAAAAACGTTGATTTCAGATATTCATGTCTTCAAGAAGGGCATTCGACGGTGCAGGGGAAGTTATCGCAACAAATTGAACAAAACCAAATTTAGCGAAAAGATAGCTGAATAATTTGTGGAAGCGGAGAGCGAAGATAAGTATATTAAAGAAGAGGACGAATAATAAAATTAAGTATACTTTGGATAAATGAAGGAAGAGTAGCATCCTAGAAGATAAAAATTATCAATTACCAACCACACACTTGGAGAAATATAAAGTAAATAGCGAGAAATGACCAGATACGGGAGATAGAAATATAACTAAATGATTGGACATACACAACCTCCAATCGGCAGCAAATTTCAATCAAAACTAAACATCATGCACATGGACAGTCTTTAAAGCAACATTTCGCTGCTTTTCGAAGATAAATAGCTTTAAGACCCCATTCAGATGGAAAATCCCATTAACAATCTTACTCCCCTCTACCCAACAGCGAAACAAGATTGGACGAGCGTAATTTCCAACTGGAAACCTTACTAATTATGATTGAATTATGATTTAACTTACATGAACATTTTACTCAGTAATGCAAACAGATTTATTCAGATCACGTAAAATCAATCGAAATATTTTACATATTTTTTGCCGGCAGTGAGTAATCTCATTAGAACAGCTTCATTCTGATAGGTGCAGTCAGCGATTAAAGCCATGTAGCTAGAATATATGAGAGTAATGCGTAGTTACGACTTGAATAATCCTTTTATCACTTCTGGATAATCAGGAGATTGTTCAGGTTTGTCGTTTGCATACTTTCCTATTTCGTAAAGATCCAGCATCTTGCTCATTGGAGACATTTTTAGGGTTGCCTGTATTTCCTCTGCCCCTTTAACAAATGCAAAAATGGGATGGGCTAATATTTCCTCAGTAGCATCTTCATCTCCGAACATTTTTAATAGTTGCATCAAATTCATCAAATCCTTCATTTTAAATTAATGCGATGATATATTGATGTTCATTTGGTCCGTTTTCAGTTTAATTCTATTCTTTTTCCAAGCCTACACCTTGCCGATCATGTTAATATTGATGTTTATATCTGGATGGAAAGAGGATTCCTGAAAACTTTTTATATTTTATATAAATTATTGATTACTTTATATGAATTATTGATAATACCTATACTAGAGGGTTACCCCTCCCTTTCCATCCTTTCGATTAGATTCGTATAGTTATAGTTTACCTGATTTCTTTGGGCGTTTCAACCAATTTTGCAGCGGCGACAAATCATGGTCATATCCTGATTGTTATTCCTGGTCAAGTCCACTTTAAAAATATTACAGGCACTACTTTTCTCTCCCTTCGTGAATCACAAAATCCAATTTAAAAATAATATCGTTTCCTAAAGGTTCTTTGAGCTCACATTGCTGACAGATGCTGCTAATCTTAATGTATTGATGATTACCCCTTATGGTTTGAGTTACACATTAATATTAATCTTTGCTAGCTCTTCGCCAGTATGGTCTGTACCGAGTATTAGATGAATATCCAAAGGTTTTCGCTTGAGCAGAGTGTTGGTTTATTCGTTCATTTGATTTGGAATACCAATGAAATTGAAATGTAATTTACATTGTGCAGTTGCAGAAAATATATAATCTGATATTTACTTATAAAATAATTTGTGTTTGGATCATTGTTATGAGTACTCTCATGGGTTAAAAATAGAGCAATATGATGAACTTGAAAGTAAATAATAAAATAGCAGCATCATGAAATTCATTACTTCTCCTTTTGACTCTAAAAAACATCCAAATTATATGTTGATTTGCTGCCTAATCTCGAGAAAACTTCTTCAGATAAATGCATATTGATAGGTTCGAAAAAATAGGAAATGAAAGGCGATGGGGACTGAATTGATGTCATTGAACGAGAAGAGGTAAAGGTGACAATCGGAATTATCGGAAAAACAGATTATGGTTCAACTTGCTAAACTTGAGGCGGTTCTTATTATTTCATCAGGAGAGAAATACTCTTAGATTAGACTATTTACTATTGCGGTTGTTCCTAGTTTACTTTTTGATTTAGGACGGGAAAATCATCTTTGTTTTGCTGGATGTAGGAGTTTATCAACTAGAGTTAAGATTGATTTTTGCTCTACTTCTTTTTGCTGAGTTTCGAAAGGAGGAGCTGAAAACGATTTTTAATTGCGTTTTATGTTCGACCATCCAGGATCTTAACGAGCCGGCACCATTTTTTCTCTCCCTCATTCTCAACAATATTGTAAAGCATAATCATATCTTCACTCATGGTCCACGGTCCTTTTTTTATTTGAGGGTCTAAAAAGCTAGAATAGTGTTCACGACATTGTTTCGGGTGTCTATATATTTTTTCAGGGTGTGTGTTGAGTGTATATAACTCTTGAGAGATGTATTTCCATTTATTTCTTGATTATGTGTATTTTCTACATGAAATATAGCATACTGCTCTAAATTTATGAGAATTTAGTCCTCTTCCTACGACCACCCGTGCAGAGTTATTTTATAACGCTTTAGACTCAACCACTTAAATCGGCAAGAATCAGCTGTTGCTCCTGGGATTAGTGAAGCTATAAACTACCAACTCTCTTCGTGATTGTGAATGTCTGCAATAGGGATAGACTCGCGCTCACTATACTTGCAAATGAGCCATACAAGAATCTTGAGGTCACAAACACTCCAATTTCGTTTAAGTTTACCCATTTTGATCATTCTAATTGAGAATAAACTTACTTTTAGATTCGTCTTTCTGCCTCCTGGACCACCGATTCACTCTTCACTTTAAGATAGACATCCACATCCACTTCTAGGTGTTCCAGTTGTTCGAAGCCAATAGTAGTCCTGCTCAGCTCTCCAAGTTAACAGATGTATTATTTCAATCGTTGTAATTTTTGTTTGAGCTCTTCCTGAAAGTTGCCCTCCTTGACTGACTCTGACTAATCTAGAGACATCCTACTCCTTTTCCTGAGGCGCAGCATATCTTCATCTAGTTCTTGGTTCTCAGAGCGGACTGAATTCAAATGGGGCAAGTCAATAGATTCCTTTTTCATATGTTTATTCCAAATAGGTAATATATAATAAATATCCTTCAAATCAGTGAACTTTGTCTGGACAATGTGAATAAAATGATAGCTTTGAAGAGAAATCCACTGTGTTAAGAGGAAACAGCTGAGATACTCCCGCAGAATAATAATTTGACATTAAATTATTCTAATTCAGCGTCCCAAAAAATGGGATTAATTCACAATTATCATGTTTTTTATCTGAGATGTCTCCAATTGTATTAGCCAGCGAGTCTGAATCAATTCCCAAATATATTTTTAATTTTCATTATTTCTCCATCATTATTTGTAAGCTATCCTTTTATATAAATAATTAAATTCACCTCAAACTAAATGCCCAATAAAATAGTTAATTCCTTATCTTCATATCCATTTTATTTCCAAAACATTGATCTTTTACTTGGATAATATCGGATTGCATTTTAAATGAAATCGACAGATGCTATGATCAAATCCGCTCAACCACTACAATGCCTTTATCATCCTGGCAACGTGATCCATAATTTCTGCAGCAATCCAGAATGTCTGCTGCCCATGTGTCCAACTTGTGTCGGAATTCATACCCTCTAGCATCAATAGACCTCTACTTTTCCTCGATTCGTCAGGTACTTTCAGATTGACTTAGTCTTCAAGACTTGTTAGAAAGTGTTCGTCGCGATTTAGACAGTTCATGTGTTCGACTTGAATAATTTTCGCAAGCATATACAAATGACTATTGGAACAAACAAAAAATGGCTGAATAATGTAAGCGAAGGTTGTGCGAGCTGAAAACTAAAATAACTCGTGAGATGTAACTTTCCTTTTCTAATTTGGAAATACGAATTTTGAAGAAGATTTAATAATTCGACGAAAAGGTGCACTAAAAATATCGTCATCTCTAATAGGAGATACAATATCTCTATGAGAGCATCAAGATGCAACTAACAGGGTTGTAACAATCCTAGAAACTACTGAAGAATTTAATACTTTTTAACGTGGAAAATCAAACGGATAAAATTGGGCAATGGATGGTTAAATTTCAAAATAATATTGAACAGCTCAGGAAGGAGTCAATTAAAGTACATATTGATGGAGGTATTAATTAGCAAATAGAAAAAGTTATGGAGTTTGCTCAGCTAGTGGAATTTGAGGACAAGGATAACGAATATCTTCAGGCCAATGCCAGTAAAATCCTCAACTCTGACCGCAGTTTTACCCATGTTCCCGACGACAGACACCTTTGATATTATACATTTTAAAGGCAATAATTTCTTGTTAATCTGATAAAAATATAAAATATGGTTGATTAGAGATCAGTCGAAATTCTACCTGCCCTTTCGAAGATGATTCACTGACAGTTCTTATTGCATATATATGACTGGGAGCTAGACTTCCTTAATCTGCCGCTATCTTTTCACTTGAGTCTTATATCTCTCAAAAATTTATTGAGCCATGAGCACTAATTTGTTATTTTTGTTAGGTATCTTCAACAGAAAACAAAGATGAATCTTTCTCTCAATGGAATAGAACTAATGTTCTTAGCACATCCTCCTAAATGATTCAGAGTCAATTTAGTTTTCGAAAAATATAGGGTCTTCCTCAGTTTACTTTTCTTAGTTATTTTCAAGTTATTCTTCCTTTTCTTCTTAGTCAAGAATGTCCACCACAATTTTGGCTGGTTGAAGGTTTTACTGTTAATAGATAGAGTTGATCCGTTAAAAGAACTCTTTTTCTCCAAGACAGCGTTGACCATACTCGATCATATCCATAGTCATTTGAACTTTAATTGGCATCCATCTTTTGACTTGTGTTTGATAAAAATGATACAAAAAGTAATTAAACCACCCTATCATAGGATGATTGTGTATGAGACATGCAACAAATGTGGCCATTCCTGATTTAAAGTTGTGATGGGCACCAGTGGGGTTGTATATGAAAACTAGGGTATCTGCTATCTTCAGACTAAGGGAATTGTTCTCATAATTTCGCAAAAATAGTAGATAAGCAGCATAAAATATAGTTTGACTGATGGACAAGAAGAAAAGGAGAGGAGCAGTCACATCATCAAAATTCTGTGTAACGATGTTTGTACTACCACTATATACAAATTTTACGTAGGTACAAACTTTTTTCTTACAGTTCATAATGGTACTATTACTGAAGTATGTTTTAAAAGATGTAGAATAAATTAAGGGCAGTACCTAATAGAAGTTTATCTGGTATGAGAAAATATTGGCAATATGGCCTAAAATATTTTGATTGGTGGTGTATTGTGTCATATCCACGTTTATCACCTGAGTCATTCCCAAAGATAAGAGTATGTTTTAAGTAGTTGTTAATATTTTTCCAGTTTTTTACATGTAGGTTGTCGCCTGCAACACTAGAGTGTAGTTGACAAGCAGAAAGCCACACAATCCTAAGGTTGGAGAAACATCAGTCATCTGATTGCAGGTAGATATTTCAAGATTGATAGCTCCGTAGTTTTTTGAGGTATAGGAGCCATATATAGTTGCTCCTGAATTATTGGCTGATTGTTTAAAGCAATATCTACCAATGGTACAATTAGTTTGCAAATCTAACTGAGTGCCGTATCCATTAATGTCCTGGAAAGCATAAATATTTAATATCACAAAGTTATAGATGTCTAATGTGGCGATTTAATTGGTATTTATATTGAGCAGATATAATTAGAAAAACGTGTTGGAATTGTCAAAGACGGTTTGAGTGTTAGTACTATTTGTGATGAGAGAATATTGAGTGATAAGACTGTTTAAAGCCACTCCGTTGGAAAATTTCAAGGTGATAGTAAGGAATATGCAAGCAAAGCAGATTCCTAAATAGACGAGGCCTCCAAATTAAGTTTTGTAGATTTCACTGCCTTGAAAATTAAGTTGAAGCGGAATTTTAAAGAGGTCCAGCTCTGAAATAAACTCCATTTCCCTCACTTTCTCCACTAGTTTGGTCATTCGGTTGCAGAAACTTCCTTCACTGGATGCCTCTATCATGGGGAAATCTTCAGAGATCACTACTTCAGATTGGGATAAATCTGACTCGTTAATGTGTCCGTCATCAGTCATCATTTGCTTTCACTTTGAGATTTCTATTACAAAAGGATAGATTGTCTACTGATGTATAATTGATTAAAAAACTTCATTTATCTTAATTTTAATTATATTAAATAGTCCGGTAAGAAAATATAAAATATCTTCTGATTGCTATTTTTGCAGTATTGTCATCTAATAGTCGAAATCACTTAATTTTATACAATTTGAGCGATGAAAAAAGATATATTTATTTTGATTTATAACTATTAAATTCTACTTTCATTTACTAACGGAAGACTAGAATAGAATTCATCTGCCACACTCAATTACTATGAACTATCACCTCAACTAAAACATACAAAAATTATATCTCCAAAATCATGAACCAACAACTCCCACAAGCAAAAGGCTAATGAAAACAAATATTGATAAAAAAGAAGTAAAAATAGGGAAATACAAATACAATTAAAGTGATTAATTAGGGAATGGCTATAGTAGCAATGTCTACAAGGGTGTTTAGGTTTTAAACGTCCACAAACGATATGCTATTAAAGTCATAAATCTTAACAAGTTTAGAGGGTCTAACTTGCAGATGCTGTAAGCTGAAATTGACATTCATAGCAGTTTGAACCATGATAATATTGTCAAATTGTATTAAGTAATAAAATCAGAGCAGTATTACTATCTCATTCTTGAGTACTGCCCTCATGGAAATTTAAGTGAGTATATTCACCAAAAAAAACAGTTAACGGAGTCCAATGCTGTTTAAATTATGGAACAAGTCCTAAAGGCATATAAATATCTGATGAATGAAGGCATTCTCCATCGAGATATAAAGCCTGCAAATATTTTAAGATTGGGAAATAAGTGGAAATTATCTGATTTTGGATTCGCAGTTAAATCCTGTTTAGGCTTTAGAGACAAAATGAGTCTAGGTACACCTCTTTATATGGCTCCTTAATCGATAAAAAGAAGCTACTATTCATATAAATCAGACTTTTATTCTCTGGGAGTGGTGCTGTATGAAATGTTAATTGGCTAAACTCCTTACTAGGCAGACTCAAAGCGTGAATTGATAAACTGCTTGAAAAAAGAAATAATGGTTCCGAAGCTAATCAAAAACCCAAAAATTATTGAGTTTATCAACAAAACATGTTGCAACAGTTAACCTAAACGCATGAGTAAATTGGAATTGGAATAATTCGAATTTGAGTTTAATTCCATTTTTCGAAAATCTTCAAACAAATTGATAAATCTAAATGTCTTTGATATTTCTGAAACAAATCGCAAATGCTCAAGAAATACCGAAGACTCGACTACATCAATTGAAAAAAACACAGACAATGGAGGTCTAGTAGAATCAAAGAAGCATAATGAGTATAAATACAATATGATGGATGATAATATCAAATCAAATCGTTTTAGCAAAAGTCCAATGATTGCTAATTCTTAAGTGCTAAATTCTGAGCTCAATTATGTGAATCTGTATTATTACGCTATTCAAAACATTGATTCCTTTCATCTAAAATCCCCAACTCGATAAATGTTTCCTCTTTTGCTTTTCAAAATTGTCATGAAGATGTTGAAACAGCTTTGCAATAATGTTTAGAATAACTTTTAGCTAATCAATTGGAGTTAATATCGGTAGTGTAAGTTGCACAATTAGTTATGTGCATCTTTTACTCACTATTCAGAAAAATACTAAAAGGAGTATCTAGAGTTTATCAAGTATAATGACATTAAGATTATTCGAGCTGTTAATCAAAAATTCGCAGAATTGAATAAGGATTCTCCGTTGACATGCAAGTTTTATGATAAGTTTAGATTGTTTTTAGCAGATGTAATTAAGGATCATATCCAATGGCTAAACAATGAGAATTAAAAATAAAATAAACTTAATGATAGCCATTAAGCTTTGAAAAATGCCAATTTGATGTTAAGATTAACATAAGCCAGAAGCTCATCCCATAATGCAATTTTAAAGGAAAAGATCAATCTGGTGAAGGATTACACAAGAATCAAAGGAAATAATCCATTTTCGAAATGATATATGATATTTACAATTATCCATGAAATTTAAAAAATAGTGAGTTTACTATTGGAATACATTAAATAAATTTTTATTAACGGTAAGTGATTCATAGGGGTTGGGGTTGGGGTTGGGGTTGGGGTTGGGGTTGGGGTTGGGGTTGGGGTTGGGGTT
>Ga0302186_10001709_pt1 | contig 17754 bp, 20 predicted proteins | sample II_Bog_E1_2_FD_198782 | JGI IMG/M metagenome (GOLD analysis project Ga0302186, IMG submission 198782) | Peat permafrost microbial communities from Stordalen Mire near Abisko, Sweden - II_Bog_E1_1 | ecosystem: Environmental > Terrestrial > Soil > Wetlands > Peat | place: Sweden: Abisko...
ATCAAAATGATTAAATTTATGAACCATAATATCTGATCAAAAACAGTAGAATGGAGACTCCTCAAAGGGACAAATCAATATAAAAGTTGAAGAGATAGTATTAGCAATTCCTCATGAAGGATAAAGACAGGCCAAACTTTAAAAAAGGAAGCAGCAAATACAAAAATTAGTTGTTTTGATACTTTAATATTATATGAGCCGCAGTCATTAAAACAATAAGACTATCTATTATCAGATGGGGCCTTCATAGGAGATGTATTTTATGATGTTTTCGGTACTGTGTATGTTATCACAAGGTTAATTTTTGCATCCAAGCATGAGATTAAAAAAGCAGGGGACACTGACATCTACCTTCTTTTAGTGAGAAAAACGGCACTCTTCGCTGGTGTATTTGCATTTTCCGAGAGAGTTATAGATGCATGGCTCGCTTCTAAGATCATGGGAAAACCTGCACTTGTTTCCTTGTGGACAGTAGTTCTCATAATATAATTTACGGCACACATCTTTAGAGGGTTCTGGCTTGATAATATTCCTCTTGATAGAGTGAGAAAAAAGGCAGTTAAACCCATATTTGCAGTTGCCCATGTAAAAGTGAATGCAAGGGTAGTAGCATCGCTAGATGTGAATCTTGCCACACTTAGGCTGCCCTGGGCATTTATTAACTGCGAAATACTGATCAGCACAAAGCTGTTTGATGCTGTCAAGTTCGCTTTTGAGGCGTTAAAATTTGAGAAACTATTTGTTGTACATCTGTTGAATTTGATTTAGTTATATTACTGGCACGCTTATGCTCCAATCGAGATAATAGTAATTTACAGATATCTTGAATTTATAGATATCTTGAACAATAATTCTAAAAACATCACTAAGTTTTATCAACTCTCACAAAACTGAAATTCATCAGCCTATTGATCTTTTTGGTCGATTATTCGTAGTCGAAATCCGTGAATTTAGTCGTCTATATTATATCAATACATACATTGTTGTTTTTTATGATATCCAGCTCATCATCTGAACCCTCGTCCTCCTAAGCTTCTGGTCTTTCGGGAGGTGGAAGCTCCAAATCTACAAGCTTGTCCCAGTCAATTGAGCTGAAAAAAGGATGTTCTTTGATCTGCGACCAGCCTTTTGATCCTAGTCGCTTTTTTGGGTCTCTTTCCAGTAGTCCTGTGATGAATGACTTTGCATTTTCACTCACATTTTTGGGAAATTTAAGCTTACCCTCCTTAATGTTTTTATAAAGGGTTGGAATATCATCTGAGAAGTAAGGAGGTTCACCAATTAAAAATTCATACAGTACTGCTCCGATGCCGTATAAATCACTCTATTTGCCTGCTCCTTTTTGACTTAGCATTTCAGGAGAGAGGTAGGCAGGACTTCCACAAAAACTTTTGGTTTTATCATCGTTGGTCTGTTTACTGAGTCCAAAATCTGCTAATTTTATATGACCTTGAGCATCCAAAAGAATATTTTCTGGCTTTAAGTCTCTATAGATAATGTTCTTTTAATGCAAATGCTCGATGGCCAGGCAGAGCTAGGCAATATAAAATTTAGCTTAATCCTCAGGGAAGGTTACCTCCTTTGCTAAATGATAACTTAAATCTTTTCCCGAGCAGTAGTCTAGAGCAAGATAGAGATAATGAGGAGTTTGAAAAGCAAAGTGAAGATTTATGATAAATTTATGATTGGCCTGCTTCAATACATTCGCCTCTATAATAGCGTACTTTAACTGCTTTTGCAGAATTAAGTTTTTCTTTTTTAAAGCCTTCAATGCATACAGACTTCCATCAGAGTTAAACTTTGCGAGGAAAACCTTTCCGAAAGCTCCTGATCCAAGAGTGTTGATAATGGTAAAAGATGAAAAGTTGACTTTATTAGTGGTGATTTCATTGAGTTCTGAGGTGAGATGCTATTTTTCGGCCTTGAGAGAAGCTTTCCTTTAGCTAAAATCATCAGATTTAGTTTATTGGGTTGATTTAATTTCAGGGACAATGCTGCTTTTATATTCCTTATTCTCATTGGAAGTATTCGGGTTGGAGTTTTGCATGGGATTGGACTGATGATGTTGGACTGGATGACTGTCGCTACTAGTATTTTAATTTTATTTGAAAGTTGATCTCTATTGACTCTTTACAGAAGAGCGACTATTCCTATTGCCCAAAGCTAAGTTAAATATATTTTTCTTTATTTTTTTTATAAACTTTTACAGTTCAGGTGGCTTGTCCTCGATGATGAGCTCATTCTTTTTGATTTATGAGATTAACTGTGGATTCTTCTCTAGTTCTTGGGCAAATTTGACTGCCTGTTTTAAGTTAGTAAGCCAATTTTGAACTGTCTCTTTGTATTTGCAAGCGTATATCTCTTTATTCGGCTCTTCAATGGTAAAATAAAACAGTTATTTTTTCATATAAAAAGCCATATCTTCTTTTTCAATTACCTTCATTCCCTTAAGATTACTTAACGGGGTAATTTCCTTTGGCTTTTTGGGATAATCACTAGGGCATTCATATCTAATCATTGAACCTTGAAAAGGGTCAATGAGCAAATACCTCTCTTTTAGATTCATGAATGGTCTCTTAGCCTTCATAATGGTTCCTCTGACAATGGTTGTTAAGGATATGGGCAAATTTCCTTTGACGTACTCGTGATAAGTTTCCTTTTTGTCTTCATATTTTTTTAATAAATTAATGCACTCCTCATCAGTACATATTTAAAGAGCAGTTTTGCCATGGTGATCTTTAATGTTCACATCCACATCCTTATCAAGAAGCATCATTAAAATTTACTTATTACCCTCCTTTGCTGCCAAATGCAAAGGACTGCCTCTCAGTGTCACTAAGTTCAAATTAATTGCAGTCTGTGAGAGTATGTTCTCGATGTAATAAGGTTATTTGAGGTCAATGGCTAATTGAATCGGAAGCCACCCATCACTAGTGCATTTATTAACATCTACTTCCATTTAAAGAAGTTCATCGAAAATGTTAGTGGCTTTGCAAAAGATAGCATAATGCAGTGCTCCCCACCCTTTTTAGCCCAGTTCATCGATGATGAAAGGTTTAGTCTTCTGAATTTAAATCAGAGCCTCTTCTTCTATATCTTCAGGGAAATCTTGAAAGATGTCGAGAAACTGCTCTTTATCCTTCTTCTGGATTTATTTCAGCATCTTTTCACACTCGGAATCCAAATATTTCCTGATATTAAAGGGTTTCTGCTCATCGTCCTCGTCTTCCTCTTACTAATTATCTGCTTCCTTGACTTATGAAATTCCCTCCATGTCTGTCTTCTGAACACCAAGGATGTTGTTGAGATATCTCTTGTTAATGTTGATATTTTTATTTTCTTTCTATGCCTCTATCTCTTACAGAAGCTAGACATCAATCTGCATACCTTCTTTGATGCCGTAGTGAGTGATAGGCCATCCTGAAATGACTCGATAATTGACCTTCCCCTTCTTGATCTTGACAATGAAATTCTTAGAAGTTTGGCCAACCCTTTTCTCGAGGTACTAAAGCAACTGCTGTGTGTTTTCGCAGAAGTTGACGTCTATCCGCTCTGTTTTTGTTTGCAGTATTCCGTATTTATAGACCAAAATAAATCGCATTTGTTCTGTTTGTCTAGTTAAATGTTTATAATCTATCGAATTCGCAAAAGTGTTGAAACATCATCTGTAAGAGTCAAATAATATGAAATCAAAACCATCAAATTTACCATTTCTCACCGGTAGGTCGACTCACAGTCCCCTTGTTGGGTTGGTTATCAGCAAACCATCCGTTAAAAATTGACCCATCTCGCCATTTGTACATCACCACCTCTCGCTCATTTAGGAGTCCGTCAGTGAAAACACCTGTTAGCTAATCTCCGTTGCCATATGTGAGCGTTCCTACGTATAATGGGATATACCTCTTCCATTCTTCTTATCGTTGTGCCAAACCCCCTTATAGCGAGTTTTAGTAGAAGCATCAATATATGATCCTTCACCAGACCGACGATTATTTTTCATTTATCCAGAATACTCATCTCCATTTGGGTATCTCACGAATCCTTTTACAAATTAATTTCCTGAAAAAACTCCTTTGTACTCAGTCCCATTTTATAATTTGAGGCTGCTGTCCTTTCCTTCTCTCTTATTTTTGAACCAAAATCCATTGTAGAAGCCTCCTTTAAAGTGATAGACACCAGCTCCATGTTTTTGGTCATTGATCCAATTGCCATTATAGTACTAATCTGAGTCATAGGTATACCTGCCTTCTCCATGCTTCATGCCTTATTACCATTCGCCCTCATATACTCTTTATTGGGTGGTTAAATTGGTCAAAATACCAAATCCATGTTGTTTGCCTGACTGAAATTCTCCTTAGTATTTGCAATTTTGTGCCTTAAAAATGTAGACTCCATTACCGTGGTAAAGACTTGATCTAAATTATCCTTCGTACCTATCTCCATTTTGTAAATTTACTGATTTATTGATTATATTTTGATGGACTAATGCTACTTTTTTTCCGTTTTATTAGGGTCGGCTATAGCCTTGATAGTTTCTACTTTAATTCGACTTTTACTGCTGTAAGGGAGTTAAGTTATTTTCCTTTTTGTCTGAAATAAGTCCTAATTCATTATTATTGCCTTTCTTGCTAATAGTCTTACCAATGTCATTCTAAACCTCGATCGATGTGGTTGAATACCTCGGACTGCTATTACTCTCCAATTTGTTCAATATCTGTTATTGATTTTAATAGCTATTTTTTTTATAAGAAGGATGATTACTGGCAGCAGACTATTTATTTAATTATCTATTGAGAGGCGAACGATTTCCTATGTTGGTTACCAAAGTCAACTTTGAACTTTTGGAAATGACTTTGCTGTTGATGACTCTACTCTCTGCTTGATCCCGTGGCGATATCATTACAGTTTAAAAATCAAAATAGAAAATAGTATGCAAATATTAAATAATAGGCTGTCAGTAATTATTAATAACCTTGCGATTAGTATTACCATCTTTATCATTAAATGCTAATGAGTTTGCCATCAACTAATTTCAGCTTCTGATTGTGCTTAAAATCGTGGTGATGGGTTACTATCAGGTAGGTTGCTCTCTACCTGCTGTCAATTACTACTTGAGGTTCATCATATATGATGAGTCCGTTGTAGCCATAGACATAGGCTCGTAAATTGTTTATTATTATTTTCTGCTCATAAGTTAGCTCTTCATATTCACCCCCATGAGAGAGGCCATGCTTTTAAAGCTCTTCATCTAATTCTGGTAGATGATAAACCACTCCATATGGATTCAAAATTTATGCAATAGTTTGACTATCGGGGAGCAGCAAAGGATGCTGCGGACTAAAAGATATCAAATGTGGTGATTCCACCAAATCGATTACATGGGGATATGCCGATGTCAGCAGTTTGTAAAGAGTAGTTTTACCGGCACCAGACCTCCCCCTTATTATGATTTTATCGCCTGTGTTGACTGTAAAATTTAGATCCTTAAAAATAAGAGTGTCAGGGTTTGATTCATAAGCAAAGGTCAGTGAATTTATATCGATTAATTTCACATTTGTTTTTTATTAAATGATTTGCTTCTCGTGTGCAGCCTTTATTTTTGCAATTATTTTATCAGATGACTGGATTCTTCGCTTGATACTATCTTTTTACAGGAGATAGGGTCGAACTCTCTCTATACTGAGGGCTTGCCCCCTAATTTACCATAGACTCATCGTAAAGTGTAGTAAATAATTGGATAGTTGTATGGTGTATTGAATGAGCAATGCCAATCCGCTTGATTTTGCAGTTGCAGTACCAATGCGCATAAGATCAGTTTGAGAAACTACATTAACAAAGGAATATATGGCCACTGCAGTAACTAGAAAGAGGATCATGACTACTTTATACTTGAGGTTAATATAGCTGCGATATTTCTCACTCATCCACTCGATTTCCATAAATTCTTCTCTCAGCTTAGAGTATAATTGACTAAATTAAGCAAACTTGTTGTGAATGATCAAATACTTGCGTCCACCCTCTATATCCGATATCATTCGATAGACCTTAACATCTTTCTATTTCATGGCCATCTTCATGTCCTCATCCCATTTATGCGAAGTTCTATTCAACTGGTTGCAGTAATACACCAGAAAGATCATCAGCACTAACACATACGGCACTTCAATCAAAATGACAATCATTGAAGAGATAATTACAGTAATATTGTTTGCAAAGATGTTGGTGCTAAACGGAAAGTGGTCAGCTATCGTTTCCGTATCAGAAGTCAGCGCACAGATTAGCTTTGACTTACTGTTGTTTGACGATGACTCCTTCACAGTCTACTCCGATTGATAAAAAGATAATTCGTCCATCATAATGTTTTGGTTGAGATTGTGGCAAATCCTCGAAGCCTCATCTAGATTGGCATCCGCAAAGTAATACGAGCGAAAGAAGAGTCCAAAAGCTAGTAGGATGGTCATTATTATGATATATATGACATAGCTCGAGTGATACTCTGAAAAATTGATGTACGTGTTGACAAAGTAGTTATAGTAGTTGCTGAGGAAGGTTACGAAGATCATGGATATGGCAAAAACAATATGCTTTTTGGAAGTGTAGTATATTTTGAAGGTGTCAAGTGTCACCAAGCTTTTACCGCTCTTGAAGGATTAAGTGTACTCAATCTTTGGATTTTGATCTTACTGACTTTTACTGATCTAATCTTCAATGGTTCTTCCAATAAATGAATTATTGATATAAGAAACTATCTAATTCGAGATTTTAATCTAATCTTTTTGTTAGTTAATCACTGCCTACGTTTTATTGGGGGAGAATGATAATTAAATGGCAAATTTGGTTGCAGCCAAAGATATGATCTCATCAGCGAACTACTCATTATCTCTGATGAAGACAGTATATTGTTTCTACACTTAGGCAAACGATCCATCGACCAATTTTTTGATGTTATTCATCACCTTTGCTTTCATTGCCTGATCCAAACTGTTCAAATTAGTATTTATTATAATTATCTATCCCAAGTTGAATGCACGCACCAAGCTAATTCGCAACTTCTCTCCTCCTGAATAATGCTGCGTATTGGTGCAGAGAGGAATGTCGTGGCATTCGAACAGTTGCATCAAATAACTGATTTGTATGCGATTGTATTTTTAAATTTATTAGATGTTTTCTTCCATGCAGAAGGTGTCAATGGCTGAGGGGGCCAACCAAGCATTTTCTTAAACGTACGACTTACTAAAATGCTAATCAAAAAGGAAGATTAATTTTTACATTAACTCCTCTGAGAATTATCCGATGACTGAGTAAATTTTGCCTTTTCTAAACTATTTTATTGGTATCCTCATTTTTAAGCTCTCATGCTCTCTTTTGATCTGCAGTTAGATGGGCTCTACAATGCAGATACTGTTTTCCTATTGAGTAATCCTTGTGTAAGGAAGTGGTGTTTCTTCTTCCAAACGAATATCGTGGGATATTTATCGAATAGCTCTTTCTGCTGTTTTGATGCCTGCAATATACCACGAAAGGGCATTGAGTGGAAAATTAAGCATGTTTAGCAAGTACACGAATGTGCTGGGAGTAAACACTGAATCTTTGTCAACGACTTCATTGAATCCCAACAAGTAGTAGGCGCAAATGACGATGCTGCTGATGCCCACACTCGTAAACTGCCACAACGCGACGCACCAACAGTCCAGCATCTTAATGCTTCTCAGTCCATCTTGAAACTGGGATTCGATGCTGGTCACTCTCTCGTATATCCATTTATCCAGCCAGCACATTTTGAACTCCGATATCCTGTTAAAAAATTATTCAAGTATTTTAAGCCTTCTCTTCCTGAGATCAATGTTGCTAAATCTGATATTGTTCATCTTGGCAGCTATTCTAATGGTTTTGTACATGATCATTGCTGCAACTGCGAGTCCAAATAATAAGGAGAAGGAAAGTTTGTGAATGAGATAAATTAGAATTACCACGATATTGAAACACTCAAAAATGAGGCTCAGGTAACTTTCGTAGTAGTTATGCAGGTAGACTGATAGTTTTGTGCCAATCTTCATCCATAACTCCATACTCGCATGTTACATTTTAATGTCAATTATTGGTGATTACAGCACGTTTCGGTAGTCACGGAAGTTGTTGCTGAGAATTCTCGAGGATAGCTAACGCTTAACGTTAAAACGATAAAGGGAAAGAATGAGTCCATAAGCAATTATTACTAACTGAGAGAGTGCAATTGCAACTATTACGATACCAATCAGCAGCATGTACTGCTAGTAGCTGATATTTTGAGCCGACATTGCTGAGTAAGTTTATTCCAGAATCAAAGGAATGGCCAATTTGACAAGCGAATTCACAAAACACAAAGCCACTAGCGTCCACGGGATTCTTTCAGGAAATTTTTTGCCTTGGACATCGCCATAGAGAGGGACTAGCCCTGGGGCAAGTTTTAATCCAATTAAATCAGTGAGTCCAAATCCCATTTAAATATTATATGAGCAACTAATATATTCTCTTCTATCATTATAATTATCGAAGGAAGGGATAGCAAATGTTTAGACTGGTGAAACGCGAATAAATCTTGAAGGGACTCCTGGACTCCTTCCAATAGAAGGAAAATAAATTAAGAAGAAAGGTATTTCATATTGATAGGTCATTCAAGCATAATGAGCTGGAAATGTTCGGGGAAGCAGAGAGGTATATTTTTCAAGAAAAGATTGGCGAGTGCGTATAGAAGGAGAGAAAAGAAATTCAGGAAGAGGAAAAGCAAGAAGATAGGGAGCAGTTTGTACAAATGAGCATAAAATTAAAATAATTTGGGAGGTACCCATAATCTAAGCTAGACGGCAAGATCACTCAAAGACAGTTTACTTACTCAACCACCCGAAGAAAACACAGTTACTATCAACCTAAATTAAAATAGAACAGAAAAAGATATTTATTTAAAGAAAATACAATACACAGCTGTCCTATTAATTTCACAGCATTATGCAGGCAAAAAAGATATAGGATGCCAGAGAAAAGATGATGGAGCAAATGAGTAGAACACAAGAATCTCCCCTTATTAACGACATACTTAAATTGACCAGAAACGAGAAGAAAACAGATGAACTGAGATAATAGTATACGCGATTGAATAGTTGCCCGAAACCTAAAATAAATAAATTTAGATCAAGCGTGCCTGCTAAAAAAATACTGCACGAAAATAAGCAATTATTATAGGTGTGCTAGCGGCAATACACTCACCCTACAATTCCGAATATGAGTAGTAGTTTCAGTAAATATGGTTCAAGGGACCAAGTCTACCGTAAAAGCAAGCAACCATCAACAAAGAATGCTTGATTATATTTTAGTATCGAATTCAGATTCGTTTACAATATATTGCCGACCTGCTGACAGATTACAGCTTAAAGATCATTCATTGAAAAGCAGCACCATTCTCCTAAAGTCATGATTGAGTGCTCAAGAATATCATCTCATTTTCAAGTTTTACCAAAGTGAGACTCTTGCTTTAAACTCGACTTTATACACATTTTGTTTGTTTAATACTATTTTATTGAGCATTATCACTTTCAATTGGCAAATAATAAGATAAATCATAAGACCACCTTACGCCTGCACAACGGACAGCAGTTACTTCGCATTACCCACACCTTGATGCAGTCTCGGTGAAAATAATGTTTGCAAAACAGCCGAGTCACCTCTTCGGTCTCATTGTATTATTACAAACACAACGAGCAGATGCTATCTTTAAGTTCAGAAGTGACATCTACCTTCGGAAGATGAGATAAAAGTGACTGATTGAGGTATTGCACCTGTCTTTTTAGGTATCGATAGATGAATACAATATTTTCACTCCAAAACATAGTGTAGTAGCATCTTAGGTAAAACATGAACAGTATAAAATTTCCTAAATAGAAAGGGAGGTTCAGCTTCTCAACCTAAGAAACTTCCAATGTTTGTATGCCCACTATCATCGACTTTAAATGTGAATCTGATTAAGATTACATGATATTCAGGTACACAAGTAAAGCTAATCCTGTGATGGCGAAGTATATCTGCAGCAGAATCAACAGTGCAAATAGGATAAAGGATTACCTCTGCTTTCTCTAGACGAGGACTCTTTTTTTGTTGAGTTCGATATAAATGATGAGGGATGCGGCAAAGGCAGAAATTACTAAGACTGCGATAGGTGATGGCTGATAGATAAAAGCTATGGCGAATCCATAGACATTGACTGAGACTAGAGCGCATGCGCCGCAAAGCATGGTGTATTTTTTCATTAAGTTTATAGTTTTAAGTGGCAATTCTATTATTACAACATCTTCTTAGGATTGTAGCCCTAACTTGAATTCAATCGTAAATATTATTTTATGTTCCGTCTTATGTTAATGAACTCAATTGACTTAGGTAATCCAAGTATCATCATGTCATTCTTCTTCCTCGATTCGTTCAGTCGCTAGGTAGTCTTTGCATATTGGACACGTGTTTTCATCTTTTAGCCAAAACGAGATGCATTCTTCATGATAGACGTGCTTGCATTTGAGCTCAATCACAATCTATCCCACCTCCATCTCGTTCTGACAAATGGGACATTGCTCACCAGATTTGAAGTTTTTGCGGTGGTGAAGTTTGTCAATTTACTCCTTGGTAAGTCCCTTTGATACTTTACCAATCTGTTCGCCAAGTTCAATAAGTTGCTGCATATGCTAGCCGTTACTTAATAAGTCATATGGTCTGGGTCAGGCTAGTGATTATTATTGTGTGTGAGGTCAAAAGCGCAGTTATGGCTGAAAATATACTCCTGGATGGCCTCGTTCATATACCCACTAAGGGTCAAAAAGTGTTCTGGGCTGTCTTTATACTTGGTCATCTCCTCGACCCTCGCCCTGTATCTTTGAAGTCTTTTCTCGTTTCGCAGGTTACTCTCTATTATCTTCTCCCTTTTTTGCTGTTGCTACCACAGTTTCTTATTGGCTGCCTCTAAACTCTGCATATCCCCTAAACTACCTCCCTATTTCTGAGTATTTCCTGGATGAGCTCTGCCCGTTCGTCCTTGGGTCCTTTCTCGTGGTTGTCTTGTGAGCGACTCTTCGCGGGTTGCATACTATTATGCAAATCAATATAACATGCTATACTTGTCGACGGATTAAAGTTATCTATATGTTAATCAAACAAGAATCATTTCTTTCTGGCATCAATCTTTTTGGCGTAGAACTCCAACTCCTTGCCTTCCAATATGTAGCCGTCAGCACGACCGGACTGTCCAGGGCGGGAGCTAATGCAGGCCAAAAGTCTTTGAGTGGAAAATTGATCGACCAGTTTGGCATCAATGGCTTGGGTCTTTTTGTGCTCCTCGATTCTATCCTGAGCTCGCTTGGACTTTTTCTGCTCGATGGCGACTTCCTTTCCCTTTTTATTGTTGAGGTTGACACCATAGTGATTGCCATACCACTGTGCGAAGGGAGTCGCGTCAATGGTCACGATGCAGTTTTTAACCAATGTATTGGTACGAACCAACTCATTGTTGGATGCGTTATAGACCACATTGATGATTCTTGTCTTGCGGGTGACTGCCTCAGAAGCCCAGTTGAAGTTTCCTTCCTTGAGACGGAGAGCTCTGAACTTGAAGTTACCTCCACGAACCCGAACTCTTCTAATCCTGGCAATATCATTGACAAGTTTGGTGTTGGAGACGGGTCTAGCCTTTTCGTAGGCTCTCTTCTTCTTGTGGATGGGCATTCTGCCTCCAGTGAGTCTTCTCTTGTGTCTGGAATCTCTGTTTATTCCCATGTGGTTAATTTAATATCAAATTAAATATTATTTAATTGATTTAATACACATTCCATCCATCATTTCTTGAGGCCGGCCTTCTCAGCTGCTATCTTGGCATCCTGCTATTGTTGCTTCAACAGAGCAATATGGGCTGTCTCCTCAGCGCTGTCCATTCTCAGCTGGTTTTCCACTTCTTGGATGGTGATGCTTTCGCGATATCCCATACTGATGGCGTCATCCATGCCCAAAATGATGTCAATTGAATGTTTTTCGACACTCTCTGCATTAGCAAACACATACCTTCGTTGATGCCCTCCTCACATATCACACACAGTATCTTGTAGATAGTGCGGATTGTGTCCTGGTCCTAGATTATGTTGCTGTTTTTGGAACTCACCATCACCAAGTAGAGCGCGTCGATAGGTATGTATAGAAAAGTGTATTTGTCTGACTGAACATAGGTATGCTGCTGGTTGGGCTTTATCAGTTTGGGAAAAGATCGATAAATGTCCTCAACCGCATTTTTAGTCAAACCCTCGAACTGTCTACTTAAATTTAGTTGTCCGTTCTTATTGCAAATTCCGACTGTCAGAATAACCATCTTAATATTATAACGTGGTCATCTAAAAATCATAGATAGCCTAAGAACTGCTCACAATTGAGCAAACTGTACATTCTATGCATAATTGCATAGCTTATGCTAAAAAACAATACTTTTCTCTATCATTCATGATATTATCTGATTGTTTTTGCCTTTGATTCATATAACTCGTACAATTTATAATAGTAATGATGAATAATCTAAATCCAGACAAATTGCCGACCACCTGCAAAGTATTGACAAAAATTCACTCTGGTCCTATCTACACAGTAAAATTCAACAGTGCAGGGTAGTACTGCATGACAGGTTCCGAAGACAGAAGCGTGACTCTCTACAACCCTTCTAAGAACCTGATGATAAAAAACTACAAAAATATTCACAACTACGATGTGTATACTCTGGACATCAGCAAAGACAACTCCAAGTTTATTACTGGAGGGGGAGATAAAAATGTAATCCTCACTGATGTCATTGAGGGAAAGTATATCCGCAAGTACACCGGACATACTGCGCGTATCAACTCCGTTTGCTTTAGTCCAGACAATAATGTCATTGTATTTGATGCTTAAAACAGATCAGCGCTTCCTACGATACATCAGTCCGCTGCTGGGACAACCGCAGTGATTCGTATCATCCCATCGAAATAATCAAGGGATTTAAGGACTCCGTTTCACAAGTCAAGACTTATGGCAGTCAAATAATCTGTAGCAGCATGGATGGCAGCATGAAATTTTTTGATATCCGTAAAGGGTAAGTTACTACTGACTCGATGTCAGAAGGAATTCAAAGATTCGAAATCGCTCATAGTAGGAAAGCCTATGTGGTGTCCGCCATTAACAGCAAGCTTTAGTAGTTTTGGAATAATCAGCCAGCCTGATCGAGAAAGCCACAGGCTTTAAAATCCAATAGTATGAAGGGCATAACATTGGGTAGTTCACAGTGGATGTACTATTCAATGCGAAAGACACTCATATGATAACAGGAGCTGCAGATGGCAAGCTCTACATCTATGACATCATGAAGAAAGATCCTATCAAATCGATTTCTGCTCATGAGAAGGTGCTGAGCGCTTTGGATCTTCACGAGTCAGGAGGAATGATCAGTGGTAGTCATGACGGCACCATCGCCTACTGGAAGATATGATTATAAATATAAAAGTAAGTGCATCAATATGGAATGGATTAAATCAAATCTAAAAACTGAGATGGCTGTATGGATTTTTTGAATCCAACGATGCTCTATTGTTTTGAATATAGCTGTGGTTGTACCCCTTCAAGTCATCAAATATAATGCTTTTTTTAGGCGTAGAATCTATTTATTACGTATTCCTTCGTCGGTTTGCCTTTCTTGATAGAGAATCATTCCGGATGATTATTTTGTCAGTTGATTATTATTAGTCTCTAACATTTTCAGACTCGTTTTACAATGATTCGATTATAATGGAATGTGAACTGCCATGTAATGGCTTATTCATTATAGGCAGCTACGAGAGGGTTTGCATTTTAGGATTTAATGCTAATTAATTTATTGCCGGTTTCTACTCAACACTGGCGATATTCACACCTGCCTTTTTTACTAAGATCTCAATCATTTGATTTGCATTCACTTTTTACTATTTTTCGTGATTTTTCAAGTAGATCAAAAAATCAGCAATGCCCTATTCCATTGTTGCTGGATTCAGTCTATCATATTAGCTGGTCAATTTCAGCCTCGATGTATCGTAGTCGAGCATTTAGTCTTCGGGAACATGGCACATCGCATCAAGGACCGAATTGAAGGGGAAAATGAAAAATAAGAGAGATAATCCAGCTGATACGAGATGAGAAATATAGGATATATTTCCGAAGTCACTATCGTTGGGCGGAAGTAAGTTGTACCAGGTTAGAATTCCCATACTGATAACGCAAGGACCAAAAGATATGAGCTGCCCCATCGCATCTTCTAAAAGAGATGAGCTAGGAGTGGGCCTCTTCGAACGAGAGAGTAAACTGTATTTTTCTGCCCAGTACATGCAAAAAAATCCAATGGTCGTAAATATGACTATTGAGGGATGCATGGTGATGTAGAAGCAAGTAAAATAGAACATATTAACGAAGTAGACATAAGATACTCCTAGTTCATAGACCTTTTCTTCACAATATGAGTTAAGTTATTTTTGCGTGAGAGTCATCTTTGAATCTAAATTGCAACAAAACTACATGGTCTCTTCTTCCACCAGGCTAGCAGCCTTATCATGATATATTCAGGATCAATTATTTTTATGAGTGGAGGGAGGAAGGCGTTAGTCAATGCGAGATAGAATACATCATAAATTAACCCGTTCACTTCATAAATGTTCTTCTCAATGTAAATGTTTGTAATAACCGGCACCAGTATCGAATTCATTAGCTGGGCAGCGATTGATTTAATGGAAAGACTTATCTGATGCTTGGTTACAGTAAAATCCTTTTAGTATAGGGTCAGTTTTCGAATGACGACTTTATAACGATAGGAATACCTCCAATTATAATGTTAATGACAGTGATTGAGAGAGAGACTGCGATGGATAATATTTGATTGCTATTGTCATTCATTTGCAGCATAGTTAAAACATAAACAATGCCAAATGAGCCACCCAAAAGAAGCAGTAATATAAAGTAGGTTAGCAGCTTTCGTAGAATTATGGATTGGAATGAAACCCCGATGTTTTCCCAAATAATATCTTCTGGTTCAGGAGCTTTGCTCACAACGATGTTTAAGGATTCGTTACTTTGATTGTTAATTTTAAAATAGAGAGCATTCTGACAGCAGCTTAAGACATACCTAATTTTATCAGAAAAGTTTTGAGGGTTCATTTCGATTATAATATTTGCGGATTAGCTCGCTGTGAAAGAGACAAATACTGTTGTTCTGATATCTTAATCGTTATTCCTATGAAGTTATTTCATTTTAGTAGCCTTTAATTACCTTTGCTGCTTGATTTCTGTTTTCAGGTTTAAATAATTGTGGTATTCGTTTTATCTTTTCTCTTTGCTTTCAGAAAAGATGCCATTTTATTTAATTTACTCAATCCAAGAGGCAAACAGCTATTTTTTGGATCTAAGTTTGTCTTATATATCTTCAAGTTATTCGTCAAAGTGTTAGTCTTCCATCAGATGGAATGGTATTGCTTTGCTTATCTTTTTAATAATGAACGGCTTTATTTTATTAATTTATTTTTTAAAAGATAAGTGCTAGCTGATCTGCTCATAATAAAGACTGAATTGCCTTTGAAGTTATTCTTATGTATATGAGATGGGGATGTTTTCAATCATGACACTAAAATCAGCAGCAGTGATGGTTTACTAATCAATCATCCTCTCATGTTTTATATTGAATAATTTCACTATATACAAGATTATCCACCAGATGAGGACCGTTGCCACCATCAACCATCCTTCAATTTATATTACTAAATGCAGAGATGAATTAGTACTCGTGTGTAATATTTGAGAGGCGTAAGATAGTTTGATTGAATAATTATCCAAGCCTAATACTGAGGAGGGTTAATTGATATTTATATATAGGGCGTATCCACTATAAATGGCTCCTAAAATTATGATCAACAGGATGATGCTTTTCAATTTTTGGAAAAGGAGGTAAGCAGCGATACCAACTGTAGGAAATTTATGAAACTCAGTGCAAACAGGAATCTATTTTTATTGAATTACCAAGCCACAATCTTCGCAATAATCATGCTTGTGATCATGTTATAGAATTATAGCTATTTAGGAGTTAATTTTACTTTCCGTTTCCTAAATATCGCTACAGCCTAACTTGTTGGCATACCGGTGTCGCTAAGCCAACTAATTAGATGGAAATTTGAGTAAATCCACGAGTATATACGTGACTTCCTTTTGTATATCGGATGAGTATGTATGAAAATTAATCTGTAGTTCTTCCTCAATAAACTTGGGCAATTAACGTTCTTGTGGCTAATTTAATTTTTGCTCTTCCTGAGTGAAATTTAGATATGTTTATCTGTCATTGGGGACTTTTGGTAATGGCGTGACAACCCGCTTCTGTCTTTTCCTCATAGAGTTATTACGTCAATTTGATATTTATGTAATTATCATTTTAAATCAGGGGTTATTCGGTCAGAAGGATTATAAACTTGAATGGGATTTATTTAAGTATTTGCCTTCACAATGAGAAATAATATTGTTATAAATGTAAAACCAGAGGAACTATCCCATATATTAATCTTATACTTTGACTCCCACCACCGATCAATTCAGCAGCATCTATATACTATCAAATTTAGAAGCAGAACCCAACACTGGAGACTCACCACAATATGAAGTTACAAATTCGCAAATCAATTAGCATTTGTTTAAAGATAAATAATTCAGCCAAGCTCACCTTGAGTAATAGACCTTCAGCAATAATAGCCAAACTTAAGAAAGTATTGAGTGCGAAAGTTCAGGCGATTAGCACAACTAATCGGGAAACAAAATGATGGTATCCTCCATCGAGTAAATGGTAAATTAATATTAGCGTAAGTTAAAATTAGATGAGGACATGAAGAAAGGCATGAGTATGAACAATATTTTATGTCTGGATCAATATGACCTCACTATGAGCCAATAGTTTAAAATTCAAGGTGTGCATGGAGGGGGTAATGCTGGAAACATGCATAAGTCAAATGAGACAACCTTTGATAGAGGAAGGGACAGAGTATTTCCCTGCAATCCCTTTTTGAAAAAACGTGTGGATGATTATTAAGCTTAATAATTAACCAAGGGCAATAAGGATAAATTTTGGTCATAAATTTATCAATAGTGCCAAAGAGTCAGATAGAAACTAACAGAGATAAAACAATACAATCATCAGTTATAAACAATCTATTAGGTGCTAACAAAATATACAGGTAATCTCAGTCATAAAGATAATATTTTAAAAGGACATATTGGGCGGGATGATGTTGATGGTCGCCTTCTAAAAGAGATGATTGGAAGATAAATGGCAAAAAGAAATCCATGATATATTTATTCAATTTTATTTATTTATACAGGCTAGAATATTGCATCGAAGTGGAGGTAGTGTCTAATTGCCAAGTCAATTATAATATTCAAAGAATGAGCAATTATCCCAAAATTAACTTCAGTACCCATTAAACAGCCAACAGGGATCTTAAACTCATCAATATCTTTCTTCAGAATTCCTTCGAACCAACCGTTTAGCCTCGATCGGCTGCGGAGCTCTCTAATATCATAAAGAATAGGCTGGCTAAAAACTCGAAAAGTAAAGATCAGAAGAATCTCTGTAGATAGTGGCTGGCCAATAAAGGAATAAACATTCAGCCACTCTTGTCCATGGTTGCAAAAAAGCGCAAAAAGGATGATGACTAATTTGAAAATAAG
>Ga0302186_10001710_pt1 | contig 17753 bp, 12 predicted proteins | sample II_Bog_E1_2_FD_198782 | JGI IMG/M metagenome (GOLD analysis project Ga0302186, IMG submission 198782) | Peat permafrost microbial communities from Stordalen Mire near Abisko, Sweden - II_Bog_E1_1 | ecosystem: Environmental > Terrestrial > Soil > Wetlands > Peat | place: Sweden: Abisko...
ATCGTAAAAAAATTAAATAATAAAAATTTAAAAATGTCTTAATAAAATTCCGAACTTCTCTTATATTGAAAATTTATTATTTATTTATAAATAAATAATAAATAAAGTAACGAGCTCTAAAAAAATGATTTGTTCTAAATTAATTTATTTCAGTGTTACCAACATTTTTTTAAACAAAAAAAAGCGGGTTTTTTGCATTTTCCAGTCGATTTAATGATCATTTATTAGAGTGAATTAAAATTTCCCAGGTATTCAAATCTTTGACAAAGCAATTAGCTTTGCCCTGTAATTTTTGATGGTCAATTATTAAAATCATTAAAATAAATATATTTATGAACGAATGAGTCATACAAAGATGTTTAAGAGTTTCCAATTTAACTATTAATTAATCCCTCTTGGATAGTAAAATGACTTGACAAAATGGTTAAATAAAATGCCTACATTTTTATTATCCAAATTAGTGAATTGAATATAAATTTCCTTGAATATTAATTGTGAAACAATTTTATTTCTTCAAACGATAAAGGTTGATAAAATATTTAAATAAATCAATTAGAAAATCAATATAGAGTTTAAAAAATCTGTCTCTTTATCTTAATCTTAAAATATTTTAAAAATGTTATAAATGAACTTTAATATCATTTCGTTCAAACTAAATTGAATCCTGACCGACTACTATATGTATTTTCCATATTTTCTATTTATCCACTCCTAAGATATAAATGAATCAAAAATATGAATTTGTCGTCTATTTGGAGGGATAAATGTTACAAAGTAAATAATTTGTTTTCAGATGTCCTTATCAATTGAGACTAGTCTTATTTTGCACATACATTTGATTATATTTATCGCTTAATTTTCTAACTAATATGATAAACTACAAGAACTGAACTTCGAATATAATAATAATCGATTTAGAAATGGGAAATTAAATTTGTGTTTCACTGCAGCATTAGAACCAGAATAAAAGCATTAACTTTTTTACTCCCGATAAGCCATTTGTTTCTAATTTTTAGAATTATTCTCGGTAAGAAAATTTTGAAGACCATTAGTAAAAATTAGAGAAAACTTTTTAAAAATTAAAGACCTACGAGCTAAAAAATGCTTCAAAAAATATTTTTAGTGAGTTCTCCATTGAAAGAAACTAGTAAATGCTAATTTCAAACTTGCAAACAAAACATCAACAAGATACATTTGATAAGTAACTTTTGACTCCCATCACTTTTTCCACAATATGCAGTATAGATCAAATCGAAATATCGACAGAATAATATGAAATTGCTGAGGATAAAACGGTTTAGCAAAAATATCCCTTCTTTCAATCTGAAGAATAATTGCCATTGAATGAATAAGCCTTATCTTGTAGATTAAACTAAATTCATTACAACTAAACCAAAGTTATTGATATTTAAAAAAGTCAGTTTATTAGGATAAAGAAAATGGATATCAGCAAAGATTACTTATTTAAAGAAAAAATAGGAGAGGGAGCTTATGGACAAGTCTTTCATTGTGTCTGCTTGAGATCAGGGAAGTAACGAGCTATTAAGGCACTTAAACGAGGATTATTAATGAATCCCAAATTGAAGGAGCAATTTATGCAGGAATTTAATATCTTAAAAAAAGTAGATCACCCAAATGTTATTAAAATAATTGAAATTTATCAATACTCTGGTTGTACCTACATTGTAACTGAGTTTTGTAAGGGAGACTCTCTGCAGGCCTATATCCGAAATCAGTTTAAATTTTCTGCAGAAATAGCTAAATAAATATTAACTCAACTATTCAAGGCTGTCACCTATCTTAATTTGCATAATATAGTGCATCGAGATGTTAAACCATAAAACATAGTTTTTGCGAATTAAATCAATGAAAGTTCAACAGTCAACGATGTGGATATCAGAATTATTGATTTTGGACTGGCAGTATAGGAAAAGGAAAAGGTTTTTAAAGATTGGGCTCAAATAGGTACTCTTAGCTTCATGGCACCTGAAGTTTTCGATGGTATTTACTCGAATAAATCTGACACTTGGGCGTGTGCTGTAATAATGCACATGCTTCTCATCGGATACAATCCATTCAAAGGAAATTAGCCATAAGAAGTTAAACATAACGTGATTAGCTATGTTCCTAATCCTTACAGTAAATCTTTATTTTATTAAGGTGGTTTATGGAAGTCTATGAGGCTCGAGGATAAAATGTTAATACTTAAAATGTTAGAAGTCAATTATATTACCAGAATTGACACTTAATAAGCACTGAAACATCCTTATTTTGAATAAGAAATCAAATTAAATTACCGTGATGAAATTGCATTAAAATTAACAACATACTACAGAGGTAGCAATCTTGTATCTGCAATCGAAGGATATCTTGCTTTTATTTCTCTTTCCCAATAAAAATTAAAATATTTGGCTGACGTATTCAAATTTATCGATATGGCAAACACTGGAGTCATTTCATTAATTAATTTATAAAAATTTTTGTCCCTTTCTGGGATTTAAAAAGAGGAGGCTGCCAAAATTTTCAGCGAGTTAGACAAAAACAGATCAGGAAAAATAGACTTTGTTGAATTTGTGAGTGCTATGCAAAATAGAAAGAATCTTTTTAGTGATGTTTTACTAAATGAAGCATTCCAGTATATTGATTTAAACAAAAGCGGATTTATTTAAAAAGAAGAGCTTAAATATTTTCTAAAAAGTTTATAAAAATTGGAAATTGAACAACTTTTCCAATAAATAAACCTTGCTAAAAACGAAAAGATAAGTTTTTAATAATTTAAGTCCTATTTACAACAAGAGAGATGGCTGCGAATTTGAATAATAATTCATAGGATTGATATTTAAGTTTTATCTTTAATCTTTAACAAATCGTTATAAAATTCATAGATTCTTACTGAATTCATGATTTTTGAATATTTTGAAAGGATTAATCTTAATTGATTAATAATTATCCTTAAATTAATATATTTTATCAAAATTATAAGCATGGAGTTCACTGATTTTATTCACAATAATGATAAGTCCACAATTTATCAACCATCCTCAACTTAAACTCATCACCTCATTCACTTATAAGATCCTTACCTTCGCAGATATCATATTACAAAGACAATATGTGAATCAACTAAATTTTTGCTGGCTGTTTGGACGTTTAGAATTCTTACTTAAAATGCGTAAAAATTTATTAATGAAGATCATATCGAAATTTTAGATGTGTTTCGCCATGGATTGAGATAAGTGTTGCTTTGAGTTACTTAAACTATAAACTATATACTATTTTCTATCGATCTAAGCATGAAAACGAGCTAATAAAAAAGCAACTAAACTTAAGCTATCATAAATAGCATTTTGGGGATTCCCAATACTGGCATTGAACTACATCGTAATTCTTTATATATATTTTTACCTTAAATTATGCTAATTCTAAGAAATACTTCTAATTTTATCATTGATTTAAGCGAGACTATTCATATTTTAAAATATTTTTGTTAAAGTATCTGAAATAAATAAATAAATCAAGCAATGAAATAACATTTTTTTATTTAATCATTTATAAACATATTTTTGTTTGATGTATACCGAAGCCATTTCTGAAGAGCACATTAGCATTGAACCTAAGGACAAACCCACAAAATCCATGACTTCTAAAACTGATCATGTGGCATCCATCAATGAATTGCAGTTAAAAATTGACCACACCAACAAAGACGATATATAATAACTGACAAAAATACTTGGAGATATATTAGACTATCCAAACTCGGAGGAAGCATAGATCCACAGTAAGGCCATGAAATTAGGCAATTTTGATCTATAAACACCAGAAGACAATAAAAGCCAGCTTGAGACTAGTTCTTCTATGATCGGGGAAAAACAAACAAAGTTTTGCACTTGCTGTGGTTTCATTGTTCAAGAAGATGCAATTAAACTTTGTACTTCTTTTGATGACATCAAGAACATGGGAGTATCAACTTATCTTTACTTTTCTACTTATAAAAATTTGGCATTACTTTTAGTAATAATGGCGGTGATCTATGGGGCCTATGCTCTTGGAACAAACGTTCTTGCTTCTAAGGCTGTTTCATCCTCAGGGATTTCTATATCTACTGTGGACTATATTTCAATTTCTCTCAGTTCTAAGCAAACAAATGATACTTCAAGAAATCGTCTTTTTTATTATATTCAATGCTGGTTGGGAGTGGTTTTTATCCTTGTTTGGAGTTTAGTTTTGATTTATATAAAATATTCAGAAGTGAAAAATATGTCAGAATATGATGATGATACAATCAGCTGTTCAGATTATTCAATTGTGATTTAAGGAATTCCTGTTGATATTACAAAAGAAGAACTGCAAAAACAGCTCAGCTCTTATTATGAAATTTTAAAGGAAAGTACAAATATTCCAATGAAGTGGCAAAAACCTTTAAATATTGCCAAGATTAACATTGGCAAACCTTTCTATCTCAACTAATAATCATTTAAAGACTAAGAATTATAAAATAACTAAAAATAAATTAATGAAAGTAGGTAATAAATTATCAAATGGATTAATTAAAGATAATAAAACTCTCAGTTCACCATTTCAAAATAACAAAGATAGCAATTTTATGTGAATATGGCCAAAAAACTCTAAAGAAAAAAATAAATTTATAAGGAAATGTTGGTTAAAGTAAAGAATTCTCTAAAAGAACAATCCAATGATTAGCTTACAACAATTTTCGTTACTTTTGAGACCAATTTTCCTAAATCACTGATGTCATACTATAATGAAGTAACAATGATCTCCAAAATTAAATCAATTTGGGGAAAAGATTAAACTAAGTTTATTTTTTAGAGGGAGGGCAAATATTTTAATCTCTAAATTCGAAGAGCTCCTTAACCATAGGACATTATTTGGACAAATATTGGACAAAAAAACTGTGCAACTTATGCAAGAAAATTTTTTACATTTTCCTTGACAATGGTTTTACTGGGAGTATGTTTTGCCATAGTATTCGGATTGACAAAAGCTCAACAGAATCATAATAACGATCGTTACATATCAATAGCAATATCATTGACAATTTCAGTGGTAAATATTCTCCTTGGACGTATTTGATGCTGAATTTAGAATTAATCCGTTATTTGACGTTATTTGAGAAGGATTATACATAAACAAATCATCAAGCAAGCTTAGCAATTAAATCTATATTGGCTCAAATGGTGAACAGCATCTTAATTCCAGTAATATCTGCTTACTACATCATTAAAAATATTTATTAAACCAGTGGTTTGGTGGATAACATTTTTATTATGAGTATAACTAATTCTTTAATACCTCCTATTCTTCTGCTCTTTGATCCTTATAATATCTATCTAAAAATCATAAGATTTATCAAATCGAAACCTCGTAAATATATTGCTATTTAGACAACAAATTGAGTCAAACTCAGAAAGAACATAATGCGCTTCATGAGGGTATGACCTTTGAAGTCGGATATCAATACCTTTATTTGGTCAACCTGTTCATGTTTGTTTGCTTCTTTGTCTCTCTTCAACCTATTGTTATTGTCATAGCTTTAATCGGCTATTTTTTAATGTATTGGGTCCAAAAATACTGTCTTTTTAATCGATATAAAAGACCAATTCCAGGAACTAATTTTGTAAATCAAGCTGTGTACCAGATTATTTTTATGGGACCTTTCGTTTATAGTCTTGGAAGTTTAACTTGGGCCAATTTCGCTGAAAACGGTATACCTCGATAAGCTCTTCTTCCTAATCTAATAGCTATTGGATTATCAATAATTCTTTGCATCTTACCAATGAATACAATTATTATTGGCTGTTTCTTTCAAGACGAATCTGAAAAACCCTCAGATTTTGAAAAAAGCAGGCTTTTTATGCCCAGCTAATATGATAGATTAAATCCTAGTACTCAGGAGGAAGGATTATTGGATTACAATAAATATATTTAGAGGCAAAAATAATAGATGAGAAAATTATCTAAAGAATAGCAAAATGATATGGCCAAAAAAATGATGAATAATGTCCAAAGAGTTAATCAAGCTCAAAGATCTAATCCAATGATGGGAGGACTACCATTTATCCAAAATAATTTCAACATAATGCCACCAATGCAGCCTTTGAATGCATTTTTTGGTTTTATGCCCAATCAAGCGCCTTTGGCTTTTCCTGGTATGATGCCATATATTCCCATGCAACAACCTCCTCCGATGATTCCTCAAGGTTCAAATATATTTAATGGTCAAACTCCATTAAATATGTCTCGACCTTCGATGATAAACTCAGCATCAATGGCCATTCCAGTAAATCCTGCTGTTTTAAATCTTGGTCCTCAAATAAGCATGAATGGTTTCAACAATAATAATCAACATCACGTAAATAATTCTTCTCAATATCCGCAACGAGGAAACTTTCAACATTTTTATGGAGGTAATAGACCCTATTGATCTTAATAGATATTCTAATCTTTAATTCTATTTATTGGATGAAAATAAAATATAAGTTGATCTTAGTCATTCAATTGACCTTAATAAGTCTGTTTATAATGCTAAATTTTAGATACCATCAAATTTTATATCTCCTGCTGTACTTTTCGCCATAGATTAAGTGCTTTGGTTCAAAATTTAGATAATCATATTTTTTGTGTATCATTTTAGATGCCTCTTAAAACTCTGAAGCTGACTATTGAGACTTTTCAGATGTATTTATATTTTATTCTTGTTCAAATTAAAGGTTTTATTTTGACTTCAAGGCTGTTTCTGATTCGAATAACTCTTTTGACATCAAAGTTGATTTTATTAATACAATAAATTATACAAATACTTTAAATGATTCCGATTAGAAATCCGCTTTCAGTCTGATTCCAAAGTGGTATTATCAAAACTACTTTGAGAAAAAGCCATTTTTGAATTATTGGTTATTCAAAATTATAGAACCATTTAATGAGCTATCATTGGTTTCATTTTAGAGCTTCAGTTTATGCATTTATTCATTTTTAGATGACAATATATTCGTTAATTAGATATAATTTAAATATAACAATTTAGCAACATGGAAAAATTATTGTACCCAATTACTCCCCAGAAAAAGACTTTAATTAACTTTCTCAATCAAGAAGAACATCAACTTAGAGATCTGTCACCCCTTATCCCAACTATTTTTAGCTCATTTTCAAAATATTCCACCAAACTATAAATAATGTAATCTCCTCTACCCCGCAATCAAGATTTATTCTTGTAGCTTCTTGAAAATGACGCTAAAATTCTCCCCATTAATTATTTGAATTAAAACTAAATGGAAACTGAATACGCTGGAGAATTTGATGAGGCTCAGCTCGAAGAATAAATTGAAGAGCAAACTTATGCAAACATATTGAAAAATGATGAAGAAGAGGAAGAGAGTGATGGAAAAATAAGAAAAAGAAAAAGTACAATCCAAATTCATATTTTGAAAAAATAGCTTGATATCCAGTCAATATGGAATAAATAAAAAATTGACCAGCTGTCAGATATTACAGGACTTTCTCAATCGCAAGTCTATAAATGGTGGTGGGATCAAAAGAAAAAAAACGGAAAATATTGTCGAAATTCCTTCTCTGGGGTTTTTAACCGAAGAAAAATAATTAAGAAAGATTTTTGCAAACAATCAATTGTAAATTATAGAGAAAACTCAAAAGAAAGTGCTTTTACTTATGAAATAACAGAGGATTAACCTCAAACAAGACTAAAGAATTTAATAGATATTTAGTAGGTGCCTGAAACTTAGAAGAAAGTTAACAAAAGACTTGTCTTTTGATAAAAACAAAGGAAATGATTTTAATATTTTAATGCAAACATCTTAATAGTCTCTAGAGCTAATAGATCATTTATTATTTAAATCATAATATCTTTAACAAATGTTAAGCCATCTAATTAATATTATCGTAGAAAAACTCTTAGTCTTATTTCAATTTAAGAAAATATTAAGCCTTACCTCTATTAAATGTTAAAGAAAACACTACAAATAAAATAAAAAGATTTTTCAGCAAATTCTAAGTTATCGACATTTGATACGAATTATTTCAAGTCCTTTCCTGAAGAAATTGATCTATTTTGCCCATCGTAATTCAAGATAGAAGAACTATTTGTTCTTTTTCCGTAAATAAAATTTAGTTTGCATTTTTTAAAGAATCAAAATATTAAGAGAAGCTGTACTTAGATCTTTGATGTTTTAAATTGTTTAAAATGAAAAGCAAGTCTAAAATAATAAAATAACTATGCCAATACAATAATTTAAAATCAACTGCGTCAGGGAATAAATAATGTTTGGAAAAAGTATAAAATGTAATTCAATTGATCCACATTGAAGTTACTAATTTGACGAAAGGAGCAAAGTATACAATATTTAATAATCATTTGCAATGATATTATTATAATACAGTACAATTTGCATTTTTAGAAATTAGAGTACATTATTAGTTTTTTCAGGCATTTTGATAAGGAAAACAGTCAATTTAATGATTAAATATAATTCTCTTGTCAATAGAAGGATTCTAAAATTGTCAAAATCAATTGTTTTTTTATTTATTGCTTATTTGATTCTTTAGACTTTAATAAATCGACTCAATTGTTTTCTATAGTCTATGATCAAGCATTAGCATAGTTTTATAAATTTGACTCATTTTCAATTCATTTGCAAAATAAATGTGATGATATAGTTTTGTTTTGTTTCTATTGAAACATAGTCAATCGAATCATAAGAAAATGTTTGAACTGATAAAACATAAAATATCAAAATTAGTATCAGGGTTTCCCACTAGATATGTAGTCACCCATTCAGCATTAAGTTCAAAAGGAAGGATCTTTGTCAAGAGTGGGGGACATTTGTAGTTGAGAACACATGTTGTCAAAATCAACTTCAGAAAATTCCTCAAAGCTAGAAATTTCCTCTGGAAAGTTGAAAAAATCACTGTTTATCTTGTGTGAAACCTTCGAACTTTATTTTTGGCTTTTCAATTCTTAAAGTTCAAAACTTTTTGAATTATTTAAGTCGAAGGATTATTTCTTCTCAATGACTTTTTTAAAAACACTATGCTTATCCTTTTGACCTACATAATGCATTTTAAAATCTGAGTTGATCGGTTCTGAATACTTTGAAGGGCGCAGTAATAGATTTTGCATGGATTATTGCAATGAATTATTAAATTATATAATCCGATATATTTGCTAGTTCAAATAAATACAATCACTAAAAACTTTAATTTGAAGATTGTTTCCTTCGAATGAGGACTTCCTTTATGTTTTTTATGTTTTGAACTCGGTTTAAGAAAATTATACTACCATATAAAACTACTTAAGTAATTTTCGAGAACTGATAAATAGTCTAAAGAATTAAAACCCCTCATTTTGTAACAAATATCTAAAATATTGCATTAATCATCCCCAACAAACTTCAGTTATCAAACTGCCAAAAGTCCACAATAATATATTTTGATTGCTTTGTTGTATAATAACTAAGCTACCAAGATACAACTTTCAGAGCCAGTTTCATCTATTTTCCTTAAAAAATATATAAAAAACCCATGCAATTCTCCTGATTAAATCGTAACGAATAGCTTGTTTGATGGAGATCAAAAAATATTAGCAAATTAGGATATATTTGATTTTAATTTTTTTCATTGCAAAAATTTGAAAAATCAAAGTAAAATGATTTTTTCTGCAATCTTTGTGGCTGAAATAAACATTAATAGCGAAATAAAGGTTTTATGACTTGAATATTTAGTTTATTTTCTTCAGCTGTCGAGTAATCGTAATTATTATTCATCATAATAGGCATTAAGAAAATCTTAATTGGCATTGAAATAAAAATAGGAAGTAAAGCTAATACTTTTGCTGTCATTTGAAGGATTCTTTCAATAAAAGTGTACATTGGCATCTTAATTTTAACAAAAATACTACGAAGAAGATCAATAAATACAAAATAAAACTATTGATAAATAGCTAAACAATAAAAACATATTTGTCACTTATCGAGCAAATAAACTCAATATTCAATTCATAATAATTAAATGAACCTATCATTTGTCTTCAGCATACTCCAGTCAAATACAAAATAAGCCATAGCAGTTTGGCAAGATTAAATTATCCTTGATTATCATAAATTAATATAAAAATATGATGGAATGTCATAAATTAGAACATACAGTCAATGGTACCTTTGATTCATTATTACTTACCTTCTTAAATTGGAATCGAAAGCAAGTTTTAAATATTAAATGATCGAGATGAATTTGAAATAGGAATCTATATCATTAAAATTTCAATGGGACTAGAAACTTCAAATATTCGAGAAACAAGAAACTTTATTTTTAATTTTATTATTTAATTTCGGTTCGAAGACTTTGGACGCTTTTTTCATATTTTTTTAAGTAAATATGTTCCTTTCAAAAATATTTTCAGTTTTGCCAATTGAATATATCAATGAAATAGAATTTGATACAAAGTAACGGTTATTATCTTCCTTCAGTCGTCAACAAAAGAAAAGTCAAACAAATTAACATTAGCGTTTGTATTTGGTGATTATTCAAAATTTAATATTTATCTGCTTCTATACTGTGGCAGTAAGCCACCTGATTTTTATGCCTATACTTAACTGCTTCTATATATGAATTGTTCCCCATCTTTAATAAAATTTAGTCTTCTACCATTTATTCTGCTGAGAAATATTTTTTTCCACTTAGACTTGATGATGGAAGATTTCTTGGTGATTGTGACTTAACTAAACCCTTAAGGTAATGTCTTCATGGTATTAAAAATGTATAAAATCGATAAAGTAAATATTTTAATTCAATTATTCGATTAAATTTCGGTTATGATTTTTTCGAGTAGGCTTGTTCAGTTTAATTTATCTTTTATGGTAGACCATGATGCCTTATTGAACAATTTACTATTCTGCCTAATTATGTTTATTGCCAAGAAATTGAAACTTCTTTAATTGATTGTAATTTAGCTGTCGCATTTAAATTTAAATTATTGATGGCGTTTTTATGGAATCAGAACAGTTATTATGGCTAATCGCATCTGAGAAAAAATAATGAAATGTATTAACTCTTTAATCATCTCAAAACTTCAAAAACGCAATAGCTAGTGAAAGTTATGATTTAAAAAATATATATTTGGTTTAATATATGAATTTAAGTCTAATTGATTTAAATTATTAATGGAAAACGTAAATTGAACGAAATGATGGCTATAACGATAAGAGGTAAACATTGCTTTTATAAACTTCAAATTAAAGACATATAGAAGCGAAATAATAATGATTTGATTAAATTTGATCGTAATTGTAATAATTGTTAGCATTACAAAAAAAACTCAATTTGTGTTAGGTGTGAGAAATTCATTTGCTATAATAGTAAAAAATAACGATTAGTTCCAACTAATAATATAGATGAACATTCTTTGCCAACAGAATTAAGGCTCGGCTATAAATTATTCTCATCGTCCCCATCCTTCATCATCGCAAATTAATTGCTAGGAAACAGTTCTTAATTTATCTAATATTCGCTCGCATATTTATGAAGAATTTTCATTTTAGAAGTCAATGCAATTACCCTTATCCTTAAGTTCTCATAAATGCAAAAACTGCCAAACTAAGAATAAATATATTCAAAGGCTATCCATGGAACTGCTTCGCTTGGAAAGGTCAATTTTATAAAAATAAGAGCAATTTAATTAAATACTAGGGGAACAAGCTAAAGCTATAAATCAACTAAAAAATCGCCTTGAAAGAGAAGAACCACTCAAGAAGGTATCAACTCTAGCCTCCACTTTCTTCACGTCAAGCAGAAATTAAAAAATAGAGGATTCGGAAAAAAGCAAAGAATCAGTTTGTTAAACTTTATTTTCATCAGAATACAAGAAAAATAAAAATTATCTTAGATTCGCAAGCACAGTAAATGTGCAGATAGTTTCTCAAAAATTGCATGGTACCGATGAATTCAAATAAATTGAGAATATTCCATTCAATAATGAAGCTCCAGCCCATAAAGCATCAAAGCTTAAATTTTAAAACGAAGCTCTGCATAACTACAATTGCAGTCTTCTCTCTCAGATAGATCGATTAAAAAGGACTAAATCAAGGGTTCAAAATTTCCATAATTATGAGCATCGATGATATTTAATATTTTTTAAGGCAAGCAATCTATCAAAAGAGGTTTGTCTTTTTCATAATTCTAATGAACTCCTATTCATTGATTTCGCCATCTCCATCTCGATCTGCTTCATCTATCATTTATTGTAGCTATTCGTCAGTCATTGTTTCTCCCAACTCCCGAGCTACTCGCTTTAAATTTTTTAAAGAAATTTTTCCTGTCGTATCATCGTCGAACAGCCTAAAAGCTTTGAGGATTTCTTATCGGGGATCCCTTTCAGCAATTTTTCCAGTCATCAATTACATAAAATCTCCAAATTCAATGACTCCTTTACCTTATCGGTCAACCTCTGCGATCATTTTTTTAACTTACTCCTTTTTTGGTTCAAATCCAAGGGCCCTCATAGCAACCTTAAGTTCCTTGGCGTCAATATATCCTAACTAAAAAAATGAATACCCACTCCATCAGTATCAAATAGATCAAAGGCTTCCTTGATCTCTTGTTTCTGTTCCTCAGTAAGTTCGTTTCTAGCTTTGCGGGTGGGCTTGAGGGGTGCCTTTTCTTTTTTGAATGTGGACATCTAAATTCAAATAATAACTGATGATTGAACATATGTGGCTATAACTTATCACATCGCTTAAATGCAAACTAATCAAATACTGTTTCGGGCATCTTAATCGTCACTATCGTCCACTAGATCATCATCATCGTCATCATTTGCCAGATCAAATATCTTGTCCACCTTGTTTTTGCCTGTTTTGTAGTAGTCCACCAATGGTTAGGAAATATCTGCATCTTATACTCTTGCTTCGAGAGGATTCAAATATTTTTGAGGGTCTGGTACATTGTATAAATCGAGCACACTGCAATCTGGCTTGGAGTGACCGATTTCAATGCACACTCTGCATCCAGAAGTCTATGTTTATTAGGGTTTACTTTATGTGTTTCGCAGTAAAAATGCTCTACTCTATCGTTATGAAAAACACAGAATGGTAATCCAGAATCAGGATCAATTTTTTGAGGATTTTATTGCATGTGTGCCTATTTTTGAACCCTTTCAAATTCTCCAAACAAAAATACAGACGCGTCTTTGATTGGATATTATTTCCCCTGTTTTTATGTTGCTGCCCGCTACTTCTTGACAGAATGAGTGAAAATTGTATGATTGATAGGGAGGCGGTCGATATTATCCAACTGCTTGACAAGTTTGAGACACATTGGGCATCTGACTCTGCGATTCCTACATTAAAAAGAGGATACATATAAAATTTCATGAGGCAAGGAGTACAAAAGGAATGTCCGCAATGAATCATTATGCGAGGGATTCGATCGTTTGTATTGTATTCCAATTTGCATAAAGGACAATTATCCTTATCGAGCAATTTATTGGCAAACTCTTCGATCTCCTTTCTATACAAGTCAGGAGGATTTTCTGCCTGCTTGAAGAAGAAAGTGGTGGGATTTTAAAGTTTTTTCATTCAATTCAAATATCAATTAAGACCAATCGAATTAACCAACATTAAACAACATCATTATTTAATTCAGAATAAATATTAATCATCAAGGCAATCAGAATTATTAGGTTTAATGAATGGCGAAACAAAATCAGCCATTTTTAAACATTTGTTTCCACTTTTATGAGTATTGACTTAACTTTTGGCATTTTTACATAACTTTATCTACTTTTATCAAAAACCTTAGGTTTCATTATTCATAAATTGATTGGTTTGAAGAATTTACTCATCATGAAATATTAGTGTAAAATTTAATATATTCACTCACTCATTCTGTAAGCTGTATCATTTTTTGGCAGTTTCGCCTAGAACATGGCAAGTCTTGAATCAATTTATTTTTCTCTTTTCTTGAACTGCACAATTCCACGGGTGGATTCGCTCCAATATCTTCTGGAACAATTGCATGGACCTATATTCTTAACCCACTTTGTCATACGGTCAACTTCATTCATTAAGTATGCATTCCTTTCTTTTACGTCTTCCCCCTAATCCAAATCTTATTTGCTGTATGCGTTGACCTGAAAACTGAGATATTCATCAAAGATGATGCGTTTTTTGCATACTGAACACCACTAAAATGTGAGTGTTTCATCAACAACAGTTGAAATTCCTTCTTATTTTTCCTTCAATAATTTTCTATACTCTTGACATTTTTCTTTAAAACATCCGCCTGTTGGTCGACGTTGGCTTTTCATCATTTAATTTTTATTTAAAAATAACTTAAGTAAACCTTCAGCCTTGACACCAAGCATATTAGCAATTTATTGCATTTTTTGATTTATGTGGTGATCATTGAAGCTACCCTTGGCCAGCTTAAATTTTAAAATAGCCTCATACAACCATAGAAAGATAACCAAACTGAAAAGAGTACCTGATCCCAACAGCACATCCTCTAAGCTCACTTTGCTGACTATCTCGTGATGGATAAATTGAAGTGTTAAGACCACGATAATGCCCGCAATAAGTAATCCAAGAATGGTTTTCTTAGCTATGCTAATGGTTTTTATTTTTTTAGGAAGTACTATGGTGTATTGCGATCTATTTTATAGTATATTTTGTATTTTATGTACTTTTTGTTCAATGGGATCAGCCACTGTGGTTCTGCCTGCCTTAAATGAGAGATAAGCCAACAAAAGTAAGGCTGCGATTTTGAAATGTGGAGTGTATATTTCATACAAGAATATCGCTGCTTCAAGGAAGGTTTGCATAAGGCTATATAGTTCATAGTCGAGTTGACTATTTCCCATAATCTTATATTATGATTTAAGTTAGATCCAATAACTAAATAGTTTATAGTTTTTACCGAAAATTAATATCTTGATAATATTGATTAAGGCTATATCCCTTTTGCTGACAAAAAATAATATGAAAAAAGGTAATTTAGGATAGATATTTGCAAGAAATAATTGAATGATAGACTCTTGGTGGAAATTAATGTTTGATTAATATACAAAGGCTACAATCAGGAAAGGATACGAGATCGACTTTATGATAAACAACAAGCATCTCTTTTTGTTTGATTATGAGTTTAATCGATGTTTTGCTTGGTCAATATCAGCTGATTTAAACATCAATAAAATCACAGTTTTATATTTATTCATCACAAAACCCAATCACTAAAATTATATAAAATTTTACTAAAGCATATTATCGCAGTGAGATTGATATAACTCTAATTTTCTTAAATTTTTCATTACTGTTGACTGTATATAATGACTGTATAAATTAAATTTTGCATTCGTTGGAGAAGACTTCATTTTTTATGAATAAATGTTTTTCTTAAAGTCAAAGTTTTTTTATTAACAATGTCAACTCTGCTTTGAGAATTGATTTCAGAGTCAAAGCCTTACAATGGCAATGAGAATTTTAAAATTGCAATTTAACTGTAATACCTATTGTTTTCCAAATAATTCAAATAAGACAAAATAGAGAGGAGAAAGTGGACTTTTTATATTAGAATATGGCATATAACAACGGCTGGATCATTTATAAGGGCTTTGCCGCTCGATTATTGGTTGATATTCAAATTTTTGTTAGTGCTATATAATTACAAGATAGGATTAACCAAAGAAAAACACAGTTCTCAATGATTAAACAAGTAATCTTCCTATTTATTTTTGTTCTTGCCTCCTCTATAACTTGCCAATATAATACTTAGAGCTCCTGTTTAGCTGCAAGCTGCTATTGGGGAAATGGCTATTGCTCAGTCTGCGACTGCACTACCTGCCTCACTGGCTACACCTACTACAGCTCAGCCAACTACAGTGGTTGCATCCCCTGCTCGTCCCTTCCCCAAAATAACTGCACCTATCTCTGTGCGGATTACTAATATGTACCAGTATTAGGATGTATCCCATGCTCTCTGATAGATCCTAACTGCCTATATTGTAGCTTTAGTAACATTACTAACTCTAGTTCATGTACTTTGTGCATCGTTAATTACTATATTAATCCTATAGACTCAACAGACTGTATCCCCACGCCATGTAATATAGAATATTGCCTAACATGTGCCACAGCTTCTACCTGCTACGTCTGTAAAACTGGGTTTCAAGTGACTCTGAATGGAACACTTTGCTCACCTTCGAGCTGTACTGTTACTAATTGTTTGATTTGTTTGACTCCTACAATATGTGGAGTGTGCTCTGGGGGCTATATTCTCTCTGGCAACATGATGGCTTGCCAATTGCCCTGCAATGATCCCTATTGCTCAACATGTCCTACCCCAAACAGTTGCAGCATGTGTCTTCCTGGATATCAATTTTCTTCAACTACAGGCTATTGTGTGATTCTTTGCTTAGTACCATACTGTGTTGATTGTACTTCTTCAACAACTTGCAACACTTGTCAAACAGGGTACCAAGTCAGTACCCCATTAAATACAGCTTGCAATCCGATTAATACAGGGAACTGCACCACTACCTCAAGTTTAACCAATTGCACTTCTTGCCCCCCAGATTATTATTTAGTGGGCACCACCTGCTACCCATACATCTGCTCCATTGACCAATGTATAGCCTGTGCCTCCACATCAACATGTGGTAATTGCAGTTCCATCACCACAATTAACGGCAACGGTACCAGCTGCACTTATAACTGCCTAACTATAGTTTCAAATTGTGTTACCTGTATTTCTAACACAACCTGTTCCGCTTGCGCTGCAGGATATTTACTCAACACAACCACCAATCAATGTAACTCTGTCTGCACCATACCTGATTGCTATATTTGCCTTACTGACGGGCTCTGTCAGTATTGCGATGTTAATTATACCCTCACTTCAAGTGGAACTTGCGACTACAATTGCGGTATACCAAACTGCATTAGCTGCAACAGTTCTCATAGTTGCTCTGCTTGTAACACTAATTATCAGTTGAGTCCCGACTGCTCTTCCTGCCTCCTTGTTTGTTCACCTGGCTTCTATATTAGTACTGTGAATGGAACCCAAACCTGCCAACTCTGCAGTTTAACAATCAGCAGTTGCTATTTATGCACTTTGACGAGCAACAATGCATTGACTTGCTTGGCATGCTGGGATATGTACTACGTAACTGGTGATGGATCTTGCTCATTATGTAGTTCCACTTTAGACAATTGCCTACTTTGTGATTCTCCTGCAAAATGTACCCAATGCAATGGTACCTATGTCTTATATACCAATTAAATCGGAGCTGTTTTGTGTGAGCCTTCTAACCCTTGCAATGTAGCCAACTGCTTACTTTGTGTTAACTCCAGCAGTTAAATATGTGCTACTTGCTCCAATTCATATCAAAAATCGAGTGATGGTACGACATGCAGTTTGATACAATGCTTAAGCACTCAATACTATGACCCTATCAATCAAATATGTACTTGCCCTATTAACACTTATTTAGTTAATAATCAGTGCACATACTGTCCATTCACTCACTGTTCTGCCTGTACCGGTGCGGGCTGCACAACCTGCCTTGCTGGGTACTATGTGAGTGCAGGGAAATGCGCATCATGTCCACTCCACTGTATTACATGCACCTCAAGTACAAAATGCATTCAATGTGCTTCAGACTACACTCTCTCAGGAAACACTTGCGTTTGGGCTTGTGGCTGTAATGTAGGTGTCACAATCAC
>Ga0302186_10001713_pt1 | contig 17736 bp, 22 predicted proteins | sample II_Bog_E1_2_FD_198782 | JGI IMG/M metagenome (GOLD analysis project Ga0302186, IMG submission 198782) | Peat permafrost microbial communities from Stordalen Mire near Abisko, Sweden - II_Bog_E1_1 | ecosystem: Environmental > Terrestrial > Soil > Wetlands > Peat | place: Sweden: Abisko...
TATATTTTAAATGGAACATTTGTTTTTATAAAATTTTCAGAAAGGAATTTTTAATAAAATTGATAGCCAATTCAAAGTTTTAAAAAGCAAATTTTCCAAAAAAAATGAAAAATTAATTGAGAAAAAATTAAAATTTTGTTTTCTTAGCGAAATTTTTCTAAATAAAACTTATTTATGTAAAAATTTGTAAATTTGTGACAATAAATCAAAAATTTGTTTTATATTTTCTCAAAGTCTTTTTTAAAATTAAAGAAATATAACTTTCCTTTTAATAGTGAACATTTTGAATTTTCTTCTCTTGCAAATTAACATGACTTGTATTTTTTTTGTATATATCGCTTTGTCAATTTAATTTATTTTTCTTAAAAAAATAATACTTTTTAATGGGCACTCAACATAATACTCATATTTACAATGATTGTGGTGAGACCGTCAAAATCATTTTAAGCGATTCAAATAGTCAAAAAAAACAATATACTCTTGAAAACGAGCAATTAATTTGTATTCCAACAGTTCAAGGAGTCAACACTATATTTGTTTATAAATGGATTGATAATGGAACATTTTCTAACACAGCTGAAGCTTCTTGCACTGATAAATCTGATATAAGTTTTATTGTTAAAAAAGTTGGAAGATTTTTGGAAGTAGTCAAATCAAAATATGGTTCGTTTCTTTGTATAAAAGTGTTTTCATAAATATTTTTCAAGGATTTGTGAAAGAAATCGATGAGAAAAAAGGAGGCAAATTAAAAGACTGAATTTGAGGAAATGAGACAGGATTTGTCTCAATAATTAAATATAAAGAAAATAGTTTTATTGAGATAAATGATGTTTTTTAAATGCCAGAGTATTTCTTTATCTCTATAATTTTTTTTTAGAAAAATGAAAAAATAAATCAAAAAAATAATAATTTTCTTTTCTGGATAAGCATAATGGGAAAATTCATAAAACAACAACCAACTTTGTTCTAATTAATTCTTTTATACACTTTTTTGTTTGATAATTGATAAAAATATAAGTTTGTTTTCTTTTTAAATTATAAGATTAACTATAATTTTTTTACATAAACTTTTGAACTATATTACAAAATTTATTTTTTTTAAAAAAAAATTCAATCAGATTTGAGGGCTTTTATTGAAAAAAGGTAATATTTTGTTCTATCAAATTTTAATTTTTCGAAGAAAATTTTTTTTTTTTTTTTTTTATTTTAAATTTGTTTTTGAAATACAATAGATTAAAAAAATAATTAAACAAAACTGAAAATTTTTGCATATGGTTCTTTTAATTCCTTTTACTTATTTTTTATAATGATCGACCCAGTATTCACATTGTTTCCCTGAAGGATCTTGCTTTCTCCACCAATAATTTTGCTTTGATTAAATTGTGAAGTTCCTGGATTCTTTTGGAGCTGCAAAAGCAAAGAAGGATTCTTTAGCCTTAAAAGTTCATTTATATCCTGCAATCTTCCTTCCATCAGCGCCAACTTCGATTTCAAGGACCCATATCGAAACGTAATTTGCTGTCTAATTTCCTCATCTACGCATGCTTCGAAATCGAAAGAAATTAACTCAATATTTTTATATTCAGTTGTTTGAAGGATATCCATTTTCCCCTTTCCTTCATTGAAAATAGTAAAAACTGCCACAAACCTTAAAATTATTTTAATAAAGAAATGGGATAATAAAAGTATTTTACTGGTTTGGCTCTTTCTCCACTTTATTGAAGGATTTTATGCAAATACTTGCATAATCTTTAAAATCCACATGCAATTGTTGTATTTGCTTGATTTTGCGATAAATCGTATCGTTTGCTCTAAAAAATATTATTTTTTGACAAAAATATCTGAATTACATATGGCGATAATTGAAAAATAAGTCACTGTCACTATGCAATTCAATTTTTAATTGCTCAGGCTGTTGATCATCACCCTTTAAGTAATATGTATTTTTTTTCTTTCTTTTTTATACTAATAACAAAATTTTCATCGACAAAGGCTCTTCAGTTGTCATTTCTTGATTCTGATTCCCCTGATCTTCAAATCTTATATGGAACATAAGTTCTCTTTCATATATAATTCTATGACCTTCATCTTTTTAAAATTGGTAAAATAAAAAGTGTATGATGTCTTTTATTTACTTAGACTAGGATTCATTTCTTCGATTGCATTGAAGTCGAAGGAATAGAGCAAATTATTGCTGGTTGTCGTTTCCACTTTTTTCATTGAAGAAGAATTCATTTTGAATACAGTTTTGTTATTTTTTGTTTTTTAAATTTTTTATATGTTCAAAAAAAAAAATTTGAAATTAAATTTTTAAATTTTAGTTCTTCATTTGAACAAAAATGGAAGAAAAAAGTTTAAAATGTCTTCAAAAGAACTGAAAAGTTCATTTCTATTAATTGCAAGAATTTCCATTAAACTCTTTCACAAAAATATAAAGTTTTTTTACAAAATATTTAAATTGTATATTTCTCTCAAAACTTTCCTTTCAAATACAAATAAAGTCCAAAAATGAAAATTAAAGAAACAATCCAAAAAAGTGATTTTTTGGCAAAATCCTGGCTTTCTTTCTGGTTGTTATTATTTTGCAAATTATTATTCATCTTAGTCCTGGCCTGTTCAACATTTATATTAAGTTTTTTAAAGCTATCTTGGAACATCTTGACGAACTCTTTGCTTCCTAAATTGAAACTCAAGCTTTTTTCAGCCAAATTAATTTTTTCCTTTGAAGATGTTATCACTGCTCCAGTGGTCATTTCCTCAGTATACATAAAGGAAATTAATCCAATTAGCATATTTTCAACATTCCATGAAATGGACCAAGTTTCTGGATGATAACTCGTAAAAGATAAGCAGATTTTTTCTTGAGGTTTAAAACGACCATTTGGGGTTAAAAATATCAAATTTGGGGGTTTTGTTGGATATTCTGTTGGAAACAGCAACTTGCCATGATAGTAGCCTTGTGTGTAGGGATACTCCATCTCATAAAGAATGAAATGCCATTCAAAGATATTATCAGGATTCGGGACTGCGAAGATATTTTTGACAGGTTTTGTCATTAGATTCTTATACTCTCTCATGAGTCTATTAATCGCGAGATTATGGCTTTTCATTTTTTTAGTTTTGAAAAAATGAGAATCTTTAGTTTTTTTTTGGAAATTAATTTGGTTTTAAATGCAAAATCAGCAGGAATTTGAAAAAATTAAATATGAAGAAACTTTGGAATGGTGGAGGCCTTCGAAGGAAGATGGATATAGTTTAGAGAAGAAGTTATTTCGGGCAGGGTGTAGAACAATTCAAAGAAAATATTTGGAATGTTCGAGGAATGAGGATGCTGATTTTAAGACCTGCATGGTAATATCTAAAAAAAAAAAAAAAAGAATGTCTATTTGTCATTAGAGCTACCAGAAGGAATTTGAGAAATGTCAACAATTGCTAACGTTTTTATATCAAACTAGGAGCAATTTGGAAAAATAAAAATTAATAATTTTATTAAATTTCAAAAATTGGAAAAACCCAGCTCATTTTCCAAGATAACAGAAATTTTTAAGCGAAAAATTCCCTTTTAAATTCTTTATTTAGTAGTATAAGTGATAATATTTTCAAAACATTCTTTTTTATTGAATCCCCACAATGCTGGGAACACAAAAAATGAAAATATATAACATGAATATTTTCGTATTTTTCTTATTTTTTATTTTTAAATAAAATTAAATATTTTTAAAAATGGCAACTACCGCTCCAGTTCAGTCTCAAGACCTCGCTTCGCAAGAGAATCTAGTCAAGACATCGTTTTTTGATGATGTAAATGATGAAAAAACCCAATTAGACCTTTATCCATTAAATGTCTTCTGGGTGACTCCACAAGAATATGCTGCTTTTGCAAAAACCAACAAGCATTTAAGCACGAATATCTTAATCGAAGGCTCTCTTTTGTCACGTTCTAAGAAAGGAAACAACATGAAGAAGCGTTATTACGCATTATATGACGATCGATTGGTTTGTTACAAGGCAAAAAACCATTTTTCTTAACAAAAACAAATTTTTTTTTTTTTTAAAGAGTTCTAAAAAAGATGTCGAACGTAAAGTGCTTAACTTGAAAGGAGTCAAATTAGAGGTTTTTGATGGCAGTGCTGATGAAGAAACGAAGGATGAAGAGCCGAATGATTTGGAGAAACAATGTTTCTTTCTCAGCAGAAACAAGAAATATGATATTCTTTTTGCCACTTCAAAGGAAGTCTACGACAAATGGTTTGATGAATTCAAAAAAACCTGCATTTTGACGTATTTCGGCAAATACTTCACCAATTTAAAGGTCATTGGCAAAGGAACCTTCGCCAAAGTCATTCTTTCGAAAAGAATTATCGATACTAAAGAATTCGCAATTAAGACCTTTGATAAAAAGAACATCCTGGCTTCGAAATCAGCAAATCGAACACGGGTGAAAATTTAAAAATTTCTTAAAAAATATTATTATTTTAAAAAAATTTAGGTTGGATTGATCAACGAAATAAATATTATGAGAACCCTGAATCATCCAAATATTATCAAGCTTTACGAGGTTTATGAAGGAGAATTCCACATTTATTTAGTGTTGGAACTTCTCAAAGGAGGTGAATTGTTCGATCGCATAATCAAGAAAGGGCACTATTCAGAAAGAGACGCCTCTGTTGTGATTAGGAAGTTGCTTTGGGCTTTGGAATATTTGCATCAAAAGGGAATTATGCACAGAGACATCAAGCCTGAAAACCTGATTTTGAAGGATGACGAAGATGAAATCAAATTGGCTGACTTTGGATTAGCTGAATATGAGGATAAGAAGGAATTGCTGTTTAAGAGATGTGGAACACCAGGATATGTAGCTCCGGAAGTTCTTGAAGATAAAAAATATGACACCAAAGTGGATATTTTTAGTGCTGGGGTGATACTCTACATATTGTAAAACAAAAGAATAATTTTTAAAATTTTTAAATACTTTGTTATTTTGTGATTTTGATACGCGAAGATTGACAGGATGCTCTCCTTTTTACGGAAAAAGCTACAACGAGATCCTCATGAAGAACAAAAATTGTCTCATCAATTATAATTTCGAGGAGATCAAAATCAAGCTTTCTGATGAGGGTTGATTTTTTCTCCTTTTTAAATAAATTAAATCATATCTGGAAAAAAAAAAGCCACTGAACTCCTCAAAAGCATGCTACAAAAGAACCCCGAAGACCGACCAACAGCTCATCAAGCGCTAGCCCATAAATGGATTCATAAATATATGTCAGAGACAGAAAAAAATGATATTCTGTTCTTGGAGAAGGAAACCAAAGGGGAATTGAATGGGGTTCAAGAAAACATGAAAAGATTCCAAGAAGAGTGAACTCATCATATAAATCGCTTTCTCTTTAAATTTTTTTTAGACGTCCCAATGTTAAATTATCAAAACCGCAAGATATTATAGTAAACAGTCCTCTTCTCACAGGAAAAACTGACTCCATTAAAAATCAAGGAGATAGTCCTATGGGGTCTCCGTTATTAATTGGCAAACCTAATCAAAATAAGAACATCTCAGAAATGCATAAGAATGTCTTGACGAAAAATTTAAAGGAACATCCTGGATTTAATCAATTATTATTTAGTAATAAGAAGGAAGAACCTGTTGAGGAAGTAAAAAAACAAGTGGAGAAGTCTATTTTTGACAAAAATTCAGCAACAAATTCGCCCTATACTGCATCACCTCTCGGCAAAAAACCTAAAGGAAGCATGGAGCAGAAGAAAGTAGGAAGTCCATTGTTGGTGATGAAGGAGGACACAGAGAATGTGAAGAAGACATTGAAGAAGATGGAATAAACATGTTTACGAGTTTTTTAAGAAAAAACAATTTAGCATAAATTGAAAAAATAAAAAAATATTCAAAGAATTTTTTACTTATAATTTTTCGGAATTTGTAAATTAACTATATTTTTGTTTTTGTTTAAATTTCTTTTATTTAAAATCTTTGGCAGTGTATTTGCCAGCTGGGTATTTCCCATAAGCAGAGGTTGTGAAATTCGTCTTTTCAAAAGAAGGGCCTTCTCCTGGGGCTTTATTATCATTCAATCTCGACAGTCCTTTTGCTAAATTCTGGGTGTTATTGGATTTTAGATGGCTTGTTTGGTTGATGTTAAAATTGTTCATGTCGATGTTTTTCTTCAGGCTGCTGAGATTGTCAACATTAGCGATTTTCGAGGAAAAACCTTGATTGTTGAGTTGTGAAGCGGCTGTCAGATTCTTGTTGCTTCCAGAGCCGGAATTGCTGTTTGTTTTCAAATTTGTTAAATTCATTTGATTGTTCGGACTTGTGCCTTTTTCTGTTTTCACTTTAAATGAACCAACTTTTTGATTGGCTAGATTTTCATTGAAGTTACTGTTGTGATTTGGAAATTTGTCTATAAAAATAATTAAATTATGTGGCCATTTAAATAATACATCCATACTTGTAACTAGACTGCTTTTCAAATTATCATAACTTGGAGGAGAAATTGATTTTATTAGCGACTCTTGGGCCAATTCAATGTTTTTATCAGTATTTTTGGTATCAGGTTTAATTACTTGTTCGTTGTCCTTTTCGCTTTCATCAATAGGAAAAGTGTTCTGATGATAAGTTATAAAGAAAAAGAAATGGATATAAAGAATCAATCGTTTTGTACTGAAATAGGCTTAGTCAAGGAAGATTGCTTGGAAGTTTCCAGATCGATCAGGGCTGCTACCAAAGAAGATCTTTGATTTTCTACGTTTCTGTTGAATGTATATCCGATAAAATTTACATCCTTTATTAAAATAACAAAAATGCAAATTTCAAAATTATAAAATTTTCCACTTTTCTCGTTTTTTTCATCTTCGAAAAATCAGGAATCCAAGGCTCTTCCTCTTCGAATTTATCGAAATTCGATGTATCAGTTTCATTTTTCAACTAAAAAAAATATTAAATCATCAATTTTAATTTTTATTAATAAAAATTTAATATACTTCTGGAATCGAAGGAGACTTTTTATCTCTTAATTTTTTCCAATCAATCCCAGCAAAAAAAGGATGGGCTCTTACTTCTTCAACTCCATTAATTCCCAATCTTTCATCTTTTCCAAATCATAAGTTTTTTGAAAAATATTATTCATACTCGAATCAGTTATCAGTCTTCTTAATAAATCTACTGCTGCAGGACTCAAATTAGCTTCAGCCGGGATTGCGAATGTTTTCCTCCAATGGAGAATCTTTTGACAAGTCAAAGAAGGGTCTTCTGAAAAAAAAGGAGGATATCCAACCTTTCGAAATATTTTATAATCTTTGAAAAATTGATTTTTTTTAAGTTGAACCAACATCTCATATAAAATGGTTCCCAAACTCCACCAATCCACAGTTTCTGTATATCCGTTTTGTTGGAAGACCTCAGGAGCGATATAGTCTGGAGTTCCAACTGTTGAATAGGCCATCTTGGAGTTTTCATTTGTTTTGAATTATTTTAATAAAGTTTTGGATTTCTAAATAATAATCACTTGACGGTTCCTTCTATAGCCAGGCTTCTTCCCGATCTCCAATTGAAGTCCAGGTTTTTCAATTTCCAAAGGTTTCTTGCCCAGTTCGATTTTTTTGGGTCTGATTTCCTTTTTTTTTTTTTATGTTAAAATTCATTGAATTTCCTTCTTCTTTTTTTTTACTGTGTGTTTGCATAAGCCGAAATCTGTCAACTTAATATGACCGAGTCTATCAATTAGGATGTTATCAGGTTTCAAGTCTCGATGGATATAGTTTAATTTATGCACTGCGTCAATAGCCAAGATCTTATACATATATATTCAGAAAACATCAAAAATATAAGAAAAGTTACAGTTTCAGCAATGTAAAACTTTGATTCATCCTCCGTTAAAATATCCTTTTTCATCAACAAAGTCATTAAATCCCCCCCAGCCAAATATTCCATCACCAAATATAGATAAATATCGTCCTAAAATAAATTCATCTATTTATTACGATCAGTCGAAAGAAAAAATGCCTGAAAAGAACATTTCAACTCCACAATCCAAGGAATATTCGCAGCTGCCAACACATCTCTTTCGGCTCTTATATGTGTCACCTGATTCTTGAACACCATTTCTGATTTCTTCATTTTCTTAATCACAACAATTTCCCCTGTTTCTTTCCATTGACATAATCTAACCTCCCCAAAAGCCCCTCGACCTATTATAGTTATAGGGTCAAAGTCTTCAGGAGTTAATTTCTTTCGTCTTTAGAAGAGATTAAGGAAATGGCTTAATTTAGAAAATAAAATAATACTTCATGCGCATTTGCTCGGCCTCTTTATGAAGAATTTCCCGCTTGATTTTTTCTTTTTCAGTCTCTTCAAGATTGAGATTCTCCATTTTCTCATTCAAGAGATTCCATTTTTCTTTTTTGTCAATTTCTTCCTTTTTCAATCGGGCGTATTTGTCTTAACATGCGATTGTCGGTATTATTGATTTTAAAGAAAAAGAAATACTTTCGATGTAGGATTTAGCAGCTTCGACCTTATCTCTCGTTTGATTGGACAAACTTGAATCTTTTTTGGAGCCTTGACCGTTATCATTTAAATTAGGTGTATTGATTTTCTGAAAAGGGACATCATCTTCTGGAACATGATTTTTTGAAAAATTCATCGGATTAATTTTAATATTTTATTTTCCTTGGAAAAGTTATCGATTTATCAGCAGCCCTATAAAAACGACATTCATTTTTTTCTTTTTTTTTCAATACAATATTATTTAAATAATTTAATTCCAATGCCAAATCTTCATCTGCCTTTCCTTTTGAAGGCCGGCTTCACAGAAAAACATAAGGTCGTCAACCTGTTTCTTCTCATAAACCATCAGAAAATCATCACAGTTTCTCATCAAGGGGACATAATAATTTGGCAAATTAAAGATAATGTCGATTCGATGGAGTCAAAATTGTATTTAACCCCATCACTCACTCATCAAGCAGGACCTTTAACAGCGTTGACAATGATCATAAAACCTTTGCAATTTTACACTGTAAAACATTTCATTTTTTTAAAAGGAGGTTAGAATTTTAAAAGGAAGGAATTTTGACTTGTTTGGTGACAGTTCATCGCGATAATAGGATCAGAATCTGGAATTTGGAAGATGGCCGATGTTTTAGCGTTTCACAACATGGAATCTTCAAAACGGAAGCTGAAATCATCCAAATTCAAATATTGGAAATGCTGAATAGCGATTCCAGATTGCTTTTTTGCATCGGTTTGTGTCTTTTTATAAGAAAAAAATATCGATATAATAATTTATCAGGCAAAGATAAAAAGTTGATGATTGTTGATATTTGGTCAAATGAGTTGGTGAAATCAGTGGAAGTCTCAAATTCAAATCTCATATGTTTTAAACTTGATCCAGAACATTCAACCATTCATTTTTTAAGTGAATATTTCTTCCATAAATAAATTATTTTAATATATTTAGATTCGAATTATGAATATCTCATTTGGGATATTGAAAGCTATTATAAAGAAGATATCAACAATTATACGAATTTCATTGTTAATATGCAAGAAAAAAAGGGCGATCATTTAAAAAACACAAAGGAAAGTCTCAAGCATAAGATTGGATTATCTGGAGGAAATCAAGACTTGCCTTTAAATTTCATCTCAGATATCGAATGTTCATTTTTTTTCGTGTTGTTTGCTGATAGGATCTTGATTTATAAAAATGATGAGGTCGTTTTCGAGAAAGAGAAAGTGAAATCCTATATAACTCTCAATTTCGTGAATCAGAATTCATTGCAGGAATTTTATTTGGTGACTGTGAAAAACACGAAATATTTGCTAATAATGACGATAGTAATTGAATTAAAAATAAATTCGATTTTTATATATCAAATTAATTAAAAGACAGGAAATATCACAGCAGTTAGCTTAAAGGATATAACCCATCTTTGGGATTTGCAAGAAAACGCAAAAGAAGAATTGAATTTCAACCACGAAGACTTTTCCTTTTTCAAAAATGTCATTTTCATTTTTTAAAAAATTTATCTTAAAATATTTAATCATTTAAAATTTAAAATTTAAAAATTCCCATTTTTCAAAGATCAGCAGCAATTCTGCATATCTCACTATAAAATCTGTCAATCTCATTTACCTCAAAGATGATGATATCCTCAATCACATTTTATCCAAACCACATATTCATAATAAACTTTCGGCCTTTGATGGAACCACAAATACACTTCTCCTTTATAATCCTTTGGAAAAAACAATCACATTATTTGATTGCGAACTTGAATTGCAGAAAGTCAAACGAAAAGTCAAACTTTTGGATATTCCCAAATCTCAGAAAATTCAGAAATCAAATAGCAACAGACCCTTGCATCATAAAACCTCATTAGTTTTGAGTTCTGGGAGAAAGAAATTGAGCCTAATTGCGAATGATGATGATGAAATGGAGAAAATTGATGAGGATAGTGAACAAAAATTGTCAGATCCATCGAAATTCGATAGCATGACTTATAAGACGATGTTGGGATATTTGAAGCATGGACTCAAAGAAACCAAAAAAGTCACAGTGAACGAATTTTTGAATGGGTTATTTAGTCCGATTTTCAAGGAAAAAATGCTCAAGAACCTGAATTTCCACAACTTTTCCAATGGCAAATTAATCGATAATAAGATTCATGAGGAAAAAGTGACTTTTAATTTCTGTTCTTATGTGAAAAGTTCGCATTTGGTCTATTTTATTGGCACTGATTTCGGAAATGTCTATATGTTTCCCTTTCTCTTCAATTATTCATGGAGTTATTACCCTTATTTCGTCTATAGAGATCCAGAACAATTTGCAGATCCAATAAAAAACCTGTTTGTTTTTAAGAATTGTCTTTTCATTGAACAAGGAGAAGCCAAAATACTCACGATTGAGCTAAATTTCGAAAGTGAATCTGTAGAAACTCGAGTGTTTTTCTCGAAAACCCCACCAAATAAGGAAATGGAAAGCGAATATCCAGGCTCTATTCAGGAAATTTCTGTGAACAAATGGCTGAAATCGACCATTTATTTGGATTCAAGTGTGGAATCCATAAGAAAATTAAAGACTTTGCGATTTTATGATGAAAACAACAATCAAAATGCTGAGAAAGAGGCTAATTATTCATTTTTCAAGGCGAATTTAATGCCTGTAGCCTTGATTCTTCATTCCAATAATATCGTCATTTATTCAGTTCAAAAACATCAGATTGAATTAGAATTGAAAGGCAATAATTCTGAGATTTTAGCGATATTTTTACACCCATTTCTTGATGAAATCATGAGTTTTAACACTAAAGGATATCTCTTTATTTATAATATCCCTACTGGAGTCCTGGATCGTATTGTTCCCATTGATAATTATAACCATTTATTCAATTTCAACCGTTTCATTAATGAAAATTACGCGAAATTTAACATAAATTCCTGCAAAAAATTCCTAGAAATTGAGGAATTCCAAACCTCGAAATACCATTTCCTCATTGATTATTCGCTCCGATTCGAGAATTATCTGTTAGATTATAGTATCGGAAGGGAACTTTTTGTGAAAAAACAGGAAAATATGATAAAGCCAGTCGTTTCATCGAATATTTTGATTGGATCCTCAGTGATGAACCCTTTGATAGAAATGGAACAGAATAATAATAACAATTCCCCTGCTAATAGCCATCAGATTTTAAGCAGTATTAATTTGAACATCAATAAACAACAATCAGAGAACGATAATGAAGGAATTAACATTATATTGAATTATGAGAAGAAAAAGCAGGAAAGTTTGGGATATATAATTTATGAACGAAATGGAGATTTTTTGCCGAATTTAAAGAAAGCTGAAAAAGAAAACGCTTTTCAAATAGCGAATCTTTTAGAGGGCAAAAACGCAATTGTGAAATCAAATAATAAAGATCAAGGAATCAGTCTTTTAACTTTCGATCCTCATGAATTAAATCGAACAAAAGAACGCAAAAACACTAATGATTTAGGTTATATCGTGTTTTTCGATGCAAAACTCAATGTGCGAAACATGAAGATTATGAATGAAAATGAAGCCCAATTCTTGAATCAACCATCATATTTCTCATATTTGTCATTGATTTTCCCATGGGGAATCGATAAAGAATTCGATTCAAAGATTTTAACCAAGATTTTCTATAAAATGCCTGTTTTTCAAATGCTTCAAGGAGTTCAAGGCGCTGGTGAATCTTTCACTTTCATGACAAATAATAAGGAGAAATGGGCTGTGAGCGATTATTATAGTACTTTACATACGATTGCGTTGTTATATTTCATCACGAGTTTCGAAGAAAAGGAATTGAAGAATTTCACCAATTATTTCCTTAAAATCATCGAGGCTTTTTCGAAGAAAAAAAGAACCCATGACAAACTCAATCCTTGTATTAATTTACCTTTAATATGCAAGTTTTTCCTTGATTCTGATGGGGAATTAATGACTGCGGCTTATAATTTATTGATTTCCTCAATGAAAAATAAGGATATTGATTTCGATTTCGTGTTACGAAATAGTCTCGTTCTTTATAAATTAACTAGCAATGAAAAGGTTCGACCAGAAAATTTCTCATATAGTCTCGTGATTTGGATCCTGATGATCGGATATACTAGTGTTTTCTATGAGAAAAGCAGGGCATCAGCTGAAGATTGCATCAAAGATATCGTGATTCTAACAGAGTAGATTTTTTTGCTAAAATTTCTTTCCTTTTTTTGAATCATTAAAAAAGCATAAAAAATTGTATCAAAAATCCGAATTTCATTTGTGGATCATTGAAATTGATATTGGACGCCTCGCATCTTTTGAAGAACTATACGAAGGAAACGATGGATTTCCTTGATAAATTGATATATATTTATTTCATTTATTATCTGAGCAATGAATATCAATTGCAAGCCAATAAAGAATCCATGGAAAATAAAGGAAACACAACTTCGAATGCTAGGATGTCAATGGGAGCCAGCACCACTAATATTATTACATTAAATGATTTGAAGGAAATTGAGAAACAAAGATCGGATATTAGAAAAACTATGAAACATATTGTTTCGAAGTAAATATATATAATAATTTCATTTGTTAATAATTTCATTTGTTAATAATTTCATTTGTTAATAATTTATTAATAATTTATTAATAAATTATGGAATTTATCTAATTGCAGAGCAATTTCAGCTATCGGAATCATTTTCATCAAGGATTTCCTCAAAATCCTGAAGGAACAAATCCTTAATACGAATCCACATGTCCTTTACCCAACAGCAATTATTGACATTATCAGGAATTTCCTTAAAAGCCAAAACCCAAAACAAGTGCATAAGTTTTTACACACATTTGTTGAGGTTATATTGAAGTGAGAAAAACTTAATAATAAATAGCGTATTATTTTTTTAATTTTAATTTTATCTCTAAAAAGAACTCTTGATCCTAATAATCCAAATCTCCGTAAAGTCTGCCATAAACCTGCATCTCAAGCCCTTCATACAATCTACAAATTATACGATATGGTATCCTTTCATCCAACCAGCCAGGTTTTTTTTATTTGTTATTATTAACAATTTCTTATTAATTTTAATTAAAACAAGAAATTCGCAATCGGAACCACAGAAAACGTAATAATTTTATACGATTTAAGGACTGCAGTGAAATGGAAAGTCTTGGAAGGACATAAAGGACCGATAAGTTGTATGAATTTCGATAATCCTGGGAAATATTTGGCTTCGTTTTCTGTTGGGGATTCAACATTAAGAATCTGGAAAATAGGAACCACTGGTTTTTTTTCGAGTATTTTGGGTATGCAAGGAAAACATTTCAAGCTTTTCGATATTGATAAGAAGAAATATTTGAATGAGAAATTGAATTCGGATTTAAAGTTTTCTTTGATTTGGACTGAAAAAAGCAATCATAGTACAATTAGTTTGAATTTGGGAGAAAAATGCATTGATAGTTATGATATAATCGAATAGATAAAATATTAGTGATATTTAATTAAATTAGAAGGAAATTTTAATTATTTTTTAGACTTTCTGTTTTTTTTTGGTTTTGTAGCCAAAATCAATCAAATAAAATAAAAAAATAAAAAAAACAGCTAAATTCAAAGAAATTAAAAAAAAAAATTTTAATGGGGATCATTAATGCTTGTTCTACAAGAAACAAAGGTTCTTCTAATGACATTTTCAATAAAAGAGAAACCGCAATTCTACAGAATGTCTACAATTTTCTCTCTAATCAAAGCATCGAGTATTTAATTTTCTTTCTTTCTCCGCTTTTAAAAATTCTTGAAATAAAAAAAAAGCATCTCCGAATATAATTTGCAAGAATTCTTCAAAGAAAACCCGCGTTTTGGATCAAAATTCTATCGTTTTCTAAAGTATTTGGCTAATGGGCAAAGCATTTCCTTTGAAACATTTAATCGAGGAGGTATTTTTTTAAATATTTTTACTTTCGTCTTAAATGTCTTATGAATGAAGTCTCATTTTTGATCGATAATGAAAAAAATGGTTCACATTTCTTCGATAATGTTGAGGTATTGGCAGTTGTTTCTACCCAAAAGCTTAATATGATGAATTTTGACGAAAAACCGGCAATTTCATACCCAGAAGCATCTGAGCTTATTAAAGATATCCTTGCGTTTGCTTTAGCTTCCACTAGTACTGTTGAAGGCCTTGAGACTGCAAGTGAAGTCTTTTTAGCGGCTGTTTTTAGTAAAATTCTCTATAAATTTTCCAATAATATTTCTTCGAAGATGAACAAAATCAAAATCGTGGGGTTGATTGGGATGAATTCCTAAAATATGTCCGTAACCAATTGAAATATGTCTCCTATTTCCTGCATTATTACTTCTCATTTAAATTCTTCACACAAAGCATCCATTTCCAACCTCCTCGAATCACTCCTCGATCCAACATTTTCATCGAAAACAATCAAACTGCAATCCATCTCCTTTGTTTACTTATGTTCAGCAATTTAACAGCTGCTTTGACCAATGAATTCCAAGTCGTTTATTCTGCAAATCGGTCAAATTTCAAGTTCCCAGAATTCATTTCGAAATTACTCTCATATGATGGCCCTACATTCCTTTTGATCAAGACAGAAAACAAGGATGGAACATCAAATATATTCGGAGGATTTAAAATGCTTCAATGGATCGTGGATCCTGAAAATTATCAGGGGGATATGGATACCTATGTTTTTTCATTATATCCAAAATTTTGCAATTTCGCCTATGCGGAATCAGAAACTTCGTTACCTTTCTTCAATTATCTGAACATTTCGCCAGATGGAAGGAAAAATGGGGTAGGTTTTGGGGGAAATCTAAACATGAACACATTCAGAATTTGGCTTGATAAGGATACTTTCACCAAAAGCTATACGATTAGTGAAGATATCACTTTTGAAAACGGATATTTAGTGGATCCTGGACATGAGACTTTGAATGTAAATTTCTTTGGAATTTGAATTTATGGGGTTAATTCTAATTTTTTAGATCGAATGGATAGAAATCTTGGGATTGGAAAAGCCGAGTTTCGGAAATACAAAGGAGAATCTTTCCTTGATGCAGTAAATTTGTTTATTTTTAAAAGAAAATATCAATAAAACCTTTATAAAAAGACAAAAGTTATCTCAGGAACTTGATGATGCAATCACTGAATATTTATTGCAAAATATGGGGAATCTTCGGTTTTCAGAAGTTCAAGAAATTCCTGATGAACGTCATGAGAAAACAAAACAAAACAAATATCATGCAGTTCCAGAGAATGATGATGAAAAGTTTGAAGAAAGTGAATTTCTCTCAAATGAGAAAAAAATCCGAAATATGGAAAAAACGCTCAATGATTTAACGATGAAAAAACCTAAAAAGCCGAATCCTTTGGCTTCAACATATAAGGATCGGAAGGAATATGAGACTAATGAAGAGCTATTTAATAGGAATGATCAATTGAGATTCAGTTCATTGTCTATGCAATTGATGGGAAAAACCAAAAAACCTATCAAAGATGGAGGAAAGTGTGGAATTTACTGAATTTTTGCTAATAAAATTTTTTAAAGGGATGGAAAAAAACTCAACCAATATCAAGATTTCAAGAATAACAATTTGAATTTGAGTCGATTAATTGGCGGGTATTTTTTTAGTTTAAATTGTATTAAATTTTGAGAAATGACTTAAATTATTTAGCGAAAATAATGAAAATGACATCAATGAAAAGTTAGACGCGAACATTGAGGAAAATATGCGGAAAACTTATAACTTGCCACCGAATCCAAAAAAAATTCAAGAGTATTTTTTTTCTCAATAAATAATAACGATTTTTTTAGGGAAATTCGGCTCCGAAACACTTTGAATTCTAAAATGCCACCCCGTGAATTCCAAGGAAAAGATATCCAAATCCCAGGCCAAGACTTTCCCAACATGCGAATGGCTAATACAATCCAACCAAATCGTAATATCCCAGAACGAGACGAACAAGTGAAAAGAAGCATGCGAAAGCCAGAACCCCCTAATTTTGGTTTCCATGAGGATTTGCCCAACAGAAACATGATGCCTAGACCACAAAATCAATATGAAGTGCCGAATTTCGCAATTAGAGAGCCCGAAGGACAATTTAATAATCGGATGAATATCAATAATAATGCCCAGAATTTCGGTAGAGGAACTGAAGGTATAAAACGGCCACAACTCCAATATGAAGTGCCGAATTTCGGAAGAGAAAGCGATATTCGAATAAATAATAATAATAATGTCCCACATTTCGGTAGAGCAACTGAAGGCATAAAAAGACCACAACAACTTGATGTGCCGAATTTTGGGAGGGGAAGAGAAGAATTTTCGCAAAGGGTGGATATTTCAAGAATGAATAACAATCAAGAGCCTTTGCCGAATTTCGGAAGACAAGAAAATGTTAAGAGAAGCGGAATGCCGATGAAACAACAGATCCCAACACAAGAAGATCAGAACAACCCTTTCCTTTTTAATAATAAGAATAACAATAATAATGTGAATAACTTGACGGGATCATATGTGAGACCAGGGGGAAATAAAAATAATGATGATTATTTGAGGAAAACATATAATTATTATGGGGAATATAGGGACAAGTCAAATGTTAAATTTTTTAGCTTTATTTTAGAAATTTGAAGTTTTTTTATGAAGGAAAGAGGACCTAAGGTCAAGTTTTTCGAAGAGAACGAGTCTAATAAATATTATTGAATTATTTAATAAATTGGATAATTTTTATAGCATCCCCCCACAAAACGAAAGAGTCCAACAATTGAAGAATTCTGGGGAATTGACACCTTCGAATCATAAATTTAACGGTTTTTTTATATAGATATATTATTAAATTATCTTAAAATCGATAAAATAGAGAAAGATGCCAAAATGAGAATCACAAAAAGTTCAATTGGGCTGGGAAACCGAAAATATTAGATTTATTTTAGATAATTTAACTTAACTGAGAAATTTAAAATAATTTGGAAAAGACCAAAATTATTATTATCTTTTTTCTTAATTTGACTTTTCGTCGAGCTGACGAAAAATCAATCAAAAATTTAAAAATTTTTTTATTAAATTTAAAAAAAATAAAAATTCTTTTAATTTTAAATTTTTAGTCGGTCCAACGAAAATTTATGGTTTTTATTATAATAAGAAAATTGACTATGAACAAAATTCCTGACATTTTTTTAATTTTCTTTAAATAGATTATTT
>Ga0302186_10001716_pt1 | contig 17720 bp, 27 predicted proteins | sample II_Bog_E1_2_FD_198782 | JGI IMG/M metagenome (GOLD analysis project Ga0302186, IMG submission 198782) | Peat permafrost microbial communities from Stordalen Mire near Abisko, Sweden - II_Bog_E1_1 | ecosystem: Environmental > Terrestrial > Soil > Wetlands > Peat | place: Sweden: Abisko...
GCGTTTTTTTACGAGTTTTTCGAAAACAAGTTCCAGAAAATCTTGGAATATTACGTCCAAAGCAATAAATTAGAAAGCATCGAGGAAAAATTGTTTGAATTATCGAAAAATATAGAAAACAACTAAAAAATCTTGTCATTTATATAATTTTTTCTTTAACTTTCACAAAATCAACAATTTTTTCATTTTTTTTTAATAAAAAGTATTTTTTTTCATTTTTTTCTCTTTTGATTTCAACGTTTTCTTAATAAAAAACATGTTTCTCCATTAATTTCCATTCTTTCGAACATTTTCGCTTCAAATTTTTCCTTTTCTTCCTTCTTTTTTCTTTCTAGTTCAAAAATCTTCTGATGTTCCTCTATAGCTAGATCGATTAAGCCATATTCCATCGCTTTTTGATCAGATCTGAACCGAGAATCAGTCAAAGGCAATGTTAAAACGTTTTCTTGATGAAGTTTATTGAGTTCCTTAGTGAAATCATTGAAAAAATAAGGGTTGTTAGCCCGATTATCTTCTTCATGGGTCCATAAAACCATCTCCTCATCGTTTTTTATATTAATTATAGAAAGAGAATGATCCCATTGGCCTTTGATATTATATATAGCGTTACCATTTTTATCATAAATCGAGCCATCAGCTTGATAAGCGTTTTTATTATTGAATCCTCTTTTTTGCAAAATGAGTCGCGCATTTTCTTGAGTGGTCAGATTTTTAAAGGTCATTTCACCAAAATTGTCGATGAAAGGCGAATTTGTCAATAAATTCTCAACAGAAATTATAGGTCTAATGTAGACAAAATGATCATTATGGTTTTTTAATTCTATATGACAACTTCCAATTGGAGTAAATTCGATGTTTTTACCCCAAAAAACCATTTTGATTTTGGTTTCATTCCAAAAAGTGAAGTTTTTTCCAATACAATGGCTAGCGAAGCAAGAATCGGTCACCTGCTCAGCATAAAACGTGAATCCTCTATTTGAATCAATGAATTCATAGGTTTCTCCGAGAAGAGGAGTGAAAGGTTTTCTGATTCGATCGATTGTCGTATTATAAAATGAGAACGCAAATGCTATAATATAAGCCAAACGAATAATTGAATCGGAATTTTCATTGGATTTGTCTAATAAATCGCAATTTTTAAATTGTTCACAGGATCTTTGCAATAGAGAAAGAGGTTCATGAAGTTGAACTAATTATACTTTTGATAAAAAAGAGGAAATTTATGGAATTTTACTTGGAATTGGTAGATTTTCGAAATTTTTCCCGAAAAATGACTTAATTAAAGGCGATAAATGATGAGATTCATCATCTTTATGATGAGGGATGATATGATTTGGATGAAAAGGCAAAGGAAGAGCTCTAGTCTTAAAAACTGGATTTTCTGTTAAGATTTTCTAATTAAATATTGAGAATTTGTTAAAATATCATTAAAAATACATATTTTATAGGGTATAATGGTCTTAAATCAGTCAGGAATTTTTTATAATCTTCATTGATTTTCATTGTGGATTCAACATTCTTTTGAATTAAAGATGGACTAATTATCAAATTGCTTTTCGAGTCTTCATATTTCTGCTCTTCATCTATATTCTTTGATATTTCATTACTTTCTGGCAATTCATTACTATCAAAAACAATGCTTCCTTGGCTGGAAGTAGTGAAATCTTCCAATTTTTGCTCCAATTGTCTCAGTTTTTCATCATTATTCTCATTTTTCTCTATTTTTTTCAACAATTTCAAGATATTTTTCCTTTCGCTTAAAAACACATTATAACATCCAGTCACTGACTTCTAAAATATAGGATTTTTTGCTATTTTTAATAAAATTTATATACAATTAAACCTGAGGCAAGTTCTACCACATTTTCTATCAATTTGAAAGTCTCCTGATCTCTGAGAAAATCGAATTTATTGACCAAATTAGCCAAAGTCGAATCTAATTTCGCCTCTTGACCGACAATTTCCTTTAAAAAACGATCGACTTCCAATATAAATTCCTGTTTTTCTTCCTTTTCATTATGAACTTCACTTTTTTTAATAAATTCTTCCAACATTAGAGAATTAATATTGGAATTTTTGATTTTATTGAGGTTTAGATCGAGTTCTTGGATTTCCTCTTTGGAGGATTTCAGGGCAGTCAACCATCGCATTTTTTCACTGATGGTCTCAGCTCGCAAATGAAGGAGCTTAGTGCCTGAATCTATGATTATTCCTAAAGGATCTTGTTCGTTTTGGGATATTTTGGACACTTTTAAATGAATTTTGCCTTTCCAAGGGGCGTTTTTTTTGGAGGAATAATAAAAAACTCCGTTGGATAAGGCAAAATAACGTTCTTTCCAACCAGAAAGGTAATTTGTCCATTTGGTTAAATATCCCTCGATTTCCATTTTGGAAAAATTGGTTTAAAATACTTTTAAAAGAAATTTAATTTTAGATTTTTGCAATTGATTTTTAAGTTCAAGAAGAAAAAAACATTTTTTTTGGGAATTTTTATTGAAAAAAAATAATTTAATTAAAGTTTTTTTCAAATTTTTTATAAAAAAAAAAAAATTTTGATTTGAATTGTAAAACTTTATAAAAGAACGAAAGCGAAAACAAATTTATAATCGGTTTTTTTTTATTATTATTTTATCCTTAATTTGCAAAAATTTATTTCGGAAAATAATATGATAAAACGTTTTTTACGAAGCCATACTGCTGAATCATCTCGCGCCAGAAGTATCCTTTTCAAAAGCCTCTTTGAAACAATAATTCAAACTAATGAGGATTATTATTTTCAACAACTCCTTGAAATAGCAGAAGTAAGCCTGAAATCGATAGATGAATTTAAAGATTTTCCTTTTTTATTTGTATTTGGTGAAATTGCATCAAAAGACATGAAAAGGCAATATTTAGCATTGAGATTTTTGGGAAATCTTTTTACTATGAAGGAGGAATTGGGAGTAGAAGTAATTTATATAAGAATGAAGGAATTTCAGGAGTGGTTGGTTCAAAAAGTGATTGATGCCGATTTGATCTCTATCCTGATTGATTTGTTGGGAAAAGATCATTTGCCTCACTTGCAAATTGAGAGCGTAAGAATTTTGCAATTTATCGTTTCTATGGGCACAATCAAACAATGCAAAACCCTCGCTGATTTTGCTATAATTTTGCCGATATTACAACTTTTAAATTCAAAGAACATTGATATTGTGGAATCTGTAAAATATTATTTTAGTTTTTTTAGAAATTTTCAGAAAATAGGTTATTTGGTGTATAAATGCCATGTTCAATTATTTTTCTGAATTTATCATTAATAATGGAGGTGTGATCCTTTTAGTTAATATTATCAACAACACAAAAAATCAATCAATTATTCAGGCTGGAATAGAAACTTTAACGTCTTTCTATAATATGATGGACTTAGATGTTTATTATGAATCGGGGAAAGCAGTCGTCATCGGATTGGCCACTCTGATAAAAAAGGAAGACGATAAATTGATTTTAGAAGATGCATTGATTGCATTGATTTATTTATTAAATAAAAATAAATCACATTTTTACGAAATGCAAAAATGGATTCGAGATTCAGGATGCTTTTCCAAATTATCAATGACTTTGATAAAGTTAGTTTTTTTATCTTTCATTAAATATTTTTTCCAAACTTAATTAGACCAGAAAATGAGGAAATTTTTAATTGTTGCCTGAACCTCGTGTTGAATTTAAATTCTCATCATCCAAATAAAGTTTTAATGCTAGCAGCCCTGGATTTTCTATTTACTGTTCTTAACCATTTTGATACATTCGTAAGAAGAATAGTCTGCCTCAGCATTTATAAAGTAATTTCCACAAATCAAGAACAGGTTTCAATTATTTTCGACAATTCATTTTATCTAGAAAAAATGGCTTTAATGATGCATTCAGAAGTTAATGATGTAAAATTTTAATTTTGAAAAAGGTCTTGTGTTTAGTTTTAAAGATTACAAAAATTGCGCTTTGTATAATTTCATATGCTGTAGAAACTCATCTAGAACAAATAACACTTTTTGGGCTATTGGATGAAGTTTTCAGAATACTTGATGTTGGCAATGAAGAAAATGTGATCATTGCTCTGAAAATAGTTGCAAAAATATTATTCAGTCTTCAAATATTGGAGCTAGAGAAACGAATTCCCATCTTGACTAAATTTCAAGAATTGGACAGTCTACCTGTTTTGCAAACTTTGCAACTGTCCCCACATGCAGAAATAAGACTCAAAGCCAACTTAGCATTCGCAAAATTAATAATTTATTTTTGAAACCAAAGCAATAATAATATAAATTTTTTGATAAAAGTTTGTTCCCAGGCCCATTTTTATTTAATTTTATGTAAATAACAATTTATTTTGATTCTCTGTAAATGAGTTTTTTAAGTAAAATTATTTTTTTTTAAAAAGCTGCTTTTACTCAAGAGCTTTGTTGTTTTTTTGTTGTAAATAAATCAAAAGAAAATTTTCTAAATCAAAAAAAAAATATTATTTTCAATAAAAAAGCGAAAAATGTTGTCAAAACCTAGATCTTTCCTCCCATTTTATTCCTTGTCAAAAACACTCACAAAATCTCCATTTCCTCGCCAACCTACTCTGAAAAATTTTTATTCGAATTTTGTGAATCCAATGTCCCCGAAATTTTTCTTTGATTCCGAAGGCAAAACCCGGATTTTTATCCACAAAAACGGTGAGGTCAGCTTTCCCTTTTTTTTCTAATTAACATTCTTATCAAGAACGACCTTCGGTGGTTGGTTCGTGGATTGGTTCTTTTTACCATGCTCAACACATTTCTAATGGTTAGTGAATATGTGAAGCCTATTTTCGGAGGTTGGAATGGGCTATCTTTCATGGTGACCTCATGTCTAGGCATAGGCTTATTGATCGGAATTAATATCGTTTCGAAACGCGTTATTAAGGAAATTAGATTATTAAGAACAGGCGATTATGTGGAGCTTTATTTTTTCAATGCTTTTTGGGTTCCTCAGAAAAGAATGTTTCATGTCTCAGAATTCGCGAATTTAGAAATTTCTTATTTGATGTATTCTAGAACCGAAATAACAAGTTTAGGAAATGCTTGGATTAATTTAGAGAAAAATATGTATTGGGGGGACTCGGATTATCAGGCTGTTTTGGATGATGTTTTGAATGGGAGAGTGATTAAATTGAATCGATTGGAAATGAAAGCCAAAAAATATCAGAAATATCATTAAAGGGGAAATTTTTTCAAAAAAACATATTAAAAAAACATTTATTTTCAAAATTTTTTAGTTTTCATTTAAGTTTAAAATATAAAAAAATGGAAAACACTTTCAGTTTTATGAGCTTTCTAACAAATAACACAATCTTTAATGATGTTTTCAGCCTACAGGAAAATAGGAATAAAGAAAAAACGTTCCAAATGCAAAACTTCGAAGATTTGAAAAATTTTTGGAAATTTCTTTCCGCAAAGGAAAAAGAAGAACTTTTTCTCATTCATAATGACAAGTTGATAGATTTCGCTTTGGAAAACTTGCTTTATTTACAATGTTATCAAGTATTTTTCAAGTAGTTCTTTTATTTTAAGAAAAACTAAATTTTTTTCTATTTTTCAAGAACAAAAAATTTAAAAGAATCGAATTTTTTTCTGAAAATCATGAAATCAAAGTCCAAATTCTCGATCCTCAGGAGATTCTTGATGAATTTTTTATTAATTCCTTTATTTCTCAATTGAAAGACTTCCTGTTCATATTTTCACATAAAAACAATGAAAATGCATCTTCTAATGAAAAACAAGATGTTTCCTCTAAAATGCCAGAAATTTTAAAACACTTTCTTTCTAATCCCGAATTTCTCAATTTCAAGAAATCTGTCGGAATAAAGCCTGAAAAAATCGAAGAAAATTTCGATATGATATATAATTTTCTGAAGAAAAAAACCCCTTTCTCTTTTGCTTTCAAAGACCTGGAAGATGAATTTATCTTGAAGGTTTTGGGTTTTGAAAATCTTGAAAATTCTGATAATTCCTCGTTTCGAAAATTCGTGTTGAATCTGGAATATTTCCTTTCGATTTGTTACGTGTTTTTTATCGTGAGAATTTGCGAGCTTTTCTATGAAAAATCTAAGCAAATTAAAGAGAAATCACCATATAACGCTCATCTTTCAGAAACATCTTCGAATTTGGATTTAGCGAGAAATTTCGCTTTGGATAATTTATCGGATCGGGCGAAAATCGGAAATCTTATCATAAAATTTGAAGATGATACGATTTTCAATAAAAAAGCCCAGACTTTTATTTATAAGGAACTCGAAAATGATGAGGATTTGTTAATTATGAAGCTAATGCAAGAAAAACAAAGGATGAACCCGTTTTATTATTCAAATCTGATGGAAAGTCTTGAGGTTATGAAGGAAAATAATGAATTGTTGAGAAATCTATTGCCATCATCTAGAAATCTCAAAAATGCTTTCATTAATAATAGTCAAATGCCAATGTTTCAATCAAGTCCTCAAATGAATTTCAAAAGCTTTTATACAAATTCGGCTCAAAATCTGATGTTTTTAAAACCGAATCCCGCCCATTTATTGAAAAGCCAGAATTTTCCTTTGGATGGATTTAAATTAGAATCTAATCATAAAAGTTCCTAAGAAATGTGATTGATTACAAAACAGAAATATTTATACTAAACTTCAAAAGATTTTTGATGTTTTTATAAAAAAAAAAAATAGATAAAATTTGAAAAAAAATAGAAAAAATAATTAAGGAATTTTTCTTTCAAAAAATCTTTATTTTAATGAATTTAAAATCTCTTGAAAATGATTACGAAGAGGAGGAACTTGAGAAAAAAGGTGAGGATTGGGTTTTCCAAAAGAGCCAAAGCAAAAAATCCTCTAATCTCAAAAACTATTTTATAGTCGAAAAGATTTTGGATAAAAAAATTGAGAAAAATCGCTTGAAATATAAGATAAAATGGCTCAATTATCCAATGAATCAATGTAAGTTTTTCCTGTGAATTTAAACAATTTCACCAAAGTTTAGGCACTTGGGAACCCATATCAAATTTAGTTGATCCTCAAAATACAAATTCTTATGTTTCGAAGATGATTTCAGAATTTGATCAAAATCATGAAAAAAAGCCTCAAAAAAAGTAAGGCCAACATTAATTTTCTCAAAAAAAAACTTAATTTTTTTAGAGGCGAAAAATCAAATCAAGGAGAAAAACAAGGAAAAATAACATCAAATAGAAAAGATCAATTTGATAATATAGATATTGAGAGGAAAATTAATATCAAAAATATTAAAAAACACTTGAATCCACCCAAGCATGATTCAGAAAATGATAGTGAATATTCCAAAAAAATAAGGGTGAAAAATTCATTGAATCCCAGCCAAAAAACACCTTCAAATTCGAATTCAAGTGAAGAAATTGAGAAGGCTCAAACTAACTTTGATCCAAAAAGAAAAAGAAAAGAACAAGAAAAACTTCCTGAAGAAATTGACCATTTAGTAAAAAAAAGGATAATTGAACGTAGTTCACCTTCTAATTCAAATGAAAATGCCAATGAGAGCAAAAAATCTAAAGAATTTTCATTAAAAATATCTACACAAAAAAAAATGAAACAAACAGCAGTCAAATCAGCAGCTCCAAACCTTTCGCAATGCAAATATAAACAAAATATACCTTCATTTCCCTATATAATACCGAAAGAAAAAGGAAACTTTATTTATGGTGATAAAGCCAATAAAATTGTAAAAACATGTTTCATGGATGATGAGCTCATATGCGAAATAGAATGGCTTGAGAGAAAGAATGGAGAAAAGCCATTAAATAGTAGACATTCGAATACTTTCATCAAGGAATTCGATCCTTTGCTTTTGGTGAATTTTTATGAACCAAGGATCAAAGAAAGTTCGCAAAGTAACAAAAAATCAGGAAATAAAACAAGTAAAATATAAAATTTCATTAATAAAATTAAATTAAAAATGAATTTTTTTCCCTAAGATCATTTGAAAATGTCAGCCGAGGAATTTGTAGATTTAAAAGAGAAAAAAAATCAGAATTATGAGAATTCTTCAGCTTTAATTTCTAATGTAATGAAAACTTTTTAAAATTATTAGATATTTGAGAGGTTAAATAAAATAAGGAAAGGAATTCTGATAAAGCGAATAATGAGAAGGATGTTTTGCAAGACTCGAAAAATCAGGAATTTTAGCTAATCTCCCAAATTTTCTCGATTATAACGGATGTTATGAGAAATTTTTTATAAAAAATGATAAGAAAAATTAAGAAAATATGAAAATGATACTATTTTTAGATAGAAAGAAAAAATATAAAGAAAAAATTTCAAGTATTTTAAAGTTTTCGTTTAGATTATTAAACATATAATAACCATACGTCAGGAAAATTTAAAGAAAACAAAATTCTTCAATATGCTACCAATCCCGATCGTTCCTCAAAGGAAAAAATGCATCATATGCAATGAAGATAATAACCAAAACACCTTAATCAAATGCTCTCCCGATGATTCATGCAAAATGTTCCCAATGGCTCGCGAAAATCACAGCATTTACTATATCCATTTCCATTGCTCTTTTTTTTTCCATTATCTATCCATCGGTCTTTCCAAAGACATGGATCGTTCTTATCCTATCATGAAGAATTTCCGAATCAAAGGCATCAACAAATTGTTGAGTTCCAAATCCTTTAATAAATTATGCACTTATTGTTCCGAATATGATGGTTCATTCATGCCGAAATGTTATTACAAGTATAATTTAGTTTTTTTAATTGGTTTTAGGGGAATTTTAGTGATTGTAACAATTATTTCCATATCAAATGCATCATTGACAATGAACAATATATCACGAAGATCTATGAACGATCCCATCATCAAGTCAAATACGCGATGTTTTGTCCTGAACATAGAAGTAAATTATCCATAATTCTCTAAACATTGTTTAGCAATCTCAGAATATAAGAATCTCACTAAAAATGTCACCTTCCAAGATTTCTACTTTGAAATAGAAAAACTCATCTTTTCCGCCAAATTTGTTAGTAATCTCTTCCTTTCTGAAAAGTCCAAACAAGCTTCCCTATTTTCAATGCAACCTTCAAATTCCTTAATGCCACCAGTAATCAATGGATCCAACAATAAAATGGTTTTCTATCCAAATGAACAAAAACCACAAAATCAACAAAACATCATGAACCATTCATCCAATCAATATTTCAATAACATCCCCAACATTTTCAAAAGACCTACTCATGACAACCAATTTTATCCACAACCAATGCAAGAACCGAATTACCAAAACAACAATTCGGAGATGTCCTTTAATTATCCACATCAATCCGGGGATTTCAACCATAATACGAACCATATGAACGGCATTGAAAGGTTATTTCAAGATCAAAACAGTCAATTGGTTAGATTTTTTTTAATTGAATTTTTATTGAGTTTTTAATATTTTTAATAATTTTAATAGAATGAAAATTTTAACGGATTTGGACAAAACTTGATACCAAATATCAATGAGGAAAATGAAATTAATAGAGCTTCCCTTTCTGACCCTGAAAACAACAACCTCTTGAATAGCTCTTCGACCTATTCGAAAATGTCCTGCTTTTCGAGCAATTTGTTCCGAAAAAAAAAGAAACAATATTTTAAAAAATATTTAAGAGAAAAGGCGATTAAGAAGCTCAAGGAATCCTTCAAAAAATTGAAAAGTTACATTATTTTCTTTCAAGATAAAATCTTTTCTAGCAGGCTTGGTTAAAGAGCAGGACAAAAATAAGGAGAAAAATGACCAAAAAACACCTCCTCCTGATTTTCTTTCGCGAATCATCAAAAAAACTTTAAAAAAAGAAGAAAGTATGAATGAAAGTTCTTCCAATGCCAATGTTGAGTTAAATTTCTATGATATTCATGATGAAGAAAAGTAAATTTTAATTCGAAATCAAAGAATTTTAATATTTTCTTAAGAAAAATCAAAGAGTTTTGGAAAGATGTCGACACATATTTTAAAATTCCCACTGAAGCTCAAATCAACTACCTAGAATTTAAAGATTATCCTATTAATTCATTGATTTTTAATTTTGATAAGAGTTCCCTTAGTAAATATTTAATTAAGATAGAAAAAAATACTCACTTTAAAATATTTATTAGACGAAGAATGTGATGAGCCTCATCTAATCTTGAAAAGATTGGATAAAAATGAATATATCAATGAACCCTTGCCTTTGAAGAACAAATCTTATCTAAATGTGATTTATGAGGATTTGAACAATTCCAAATCAATATTTTTGGTGATGTATAAAATCATTCCCAATCAAAATAAATATTATTATGACAACAATTACTTCAAAAACGAGATTGATAGCAAATACACTTTCATTAATTCCAAAAATAAGGTTGAATTGATTCAAAAGAAGCAAAAGTTGGAAGAGGAGCTTTCTGAAAAACGTGAACATACCAGTTGCATGAGTTTGCCTGGAAATTTCGATATGATGGAAGATAATTATCCCAAATGTGAGAACCAAAATAATTTTTTCATTTCAGATGTGGCCTTGAAATGCAAAAGAGTGATCCAACTCGATAAACAGGCCTTTTATGAAAGTGTTGTGGAGCAGCTTTTGATCTATGAACTCACATATTATGAGAGCCAAATCAATCTTTATAATAAAGGCTTGGATGACATCACCAAAGAGATCATCTGTCTCACGCATTTCCTCAATTATAAGGAATCCATGAAACAAATCAACCTTCTCAAAGCCAAGCTTTATAAAACTCTCAGCGAAAGCATCAAACGGAAGAATTTTAGTCATATGGAAGAATTGCAAAGGTTCAAATTATTTCAAATTATTAAAGTTAAATCTTTTTAATGATATATGTAGATTGGGAGAAAAAAGCATGGATTTAGTACGCTGGTCTGCCATTAAGAAATTGATATGTAGTGGATTCACTGATAAGGATAACATCAATACTGAGGATTATTTTGATCATATCATACATGATAGTTCGAAAAAAAGAAGGGATAATAGGAAAGATGATGAAAAGTTCCTTGCAAATTTAAAGAAAAAGAACAAACATAAGAAGAAAAAACCTTCCAAACGATTCAAAAATCTTGATATTGATTGTAGAATCTGCTTTTCTCATCAGGTCCATGACATTAATCCAGTAGTCTATTGTTCCAAGTATAAACTAATATTATTCTATCCTCAATTATTAAAATTTTTATAGTTGCAACTCTTCATTCCATAAATATTGCTATGGAATCAGAGATATTCCTTCTTGTGATTTTTATTGCAATGGTTGCAGTAAAAAAGTGATCAACACTAAAAATAGTTTTATTTTTTTTAATTAAATGATATTTTATTTAATTTAAAATGTCTTTAGTTTCGAAACATCGACAATGCCTGCTTTGTCCTTTGGAATTTGCTCCAGTCAAATTGGTTCAAACTGCTTGGTTTCATTTGACTTGTTTTATCCTTCATGATATTGGTAGATAATTTTCACTTAGCTCAATAAAATTCATAAAATCTTATGATAGGTTGCATTAAAATTGGAAAAGCTAGTTTTTATAACAATCAAGACTCAGAAACTTTGAAACAACTGGTGAAAGATAAAAAAAAAACCAATCCGTTTTGCGTTTTTTGCAAATCAAATTACGGTAAGATTAACACCAGCGAAATAAATTTAAGATAAGTTCAAAGGATTATTGAAGAAGTGTGAAGATCCTTCATGTGAAAAAAGCTTTCATGTGTTATGCGCATATTTGAATGGGGTTTTCTTTGATGTCAAAGATCAGAATCCAAACAATGAGAGATTGAGATTCAATGGATTGATCGTGAAGAGTTTTTGTACAGAACACATTCCTCCGCAAAATTTCCATAGCCGAAATCTCACCCAACAAATTTTCTTTCGAAGATATGCTATAAACTTTGATAGCACAAGCAGTCTCACCTATGATGAGTTTGTTTTTAGGTATTCTCTTGAAAAGTTCCATTGCAAGTGAGAAATTCTTAAATTATAATATAAATATTGATTTTTTCATTTTAGAATAAATCAGATTCTAACCAAAACAAGCAGTGTTCCCAATGTATTTAAATATTTTTGAATTTATTGAGAAATTACGAATAATCATAGGAATATGAAGAGAATTTAACAAAAGAAAGTGATGAAAATAGCTTAAAAGTTTTAAAAAATAAAAGCAAAAGTGGAACGGAAGAAATGATTTCGGAAAATGAGAAGGAAATTTCAGAGATTTTCGATTATGATGAATTTGTTTTGAGTACAAATAATTTTTTTTTTTGTTAATTAAAAAATTGTAGGTTTGCAAAAAATGCCATCTCTCAAATATCAAACACCCAATAATATTTATGAACGTCAAGAGCCCAATCCCCAAGAAAAAATGGAAATAGAAGCTGCTGCATATTATACAAGTTTTAAAAATTATGATTTAATGATTAAAAAATAAAAAAAAGCATCAAATGAGCCACAAGAACTACAAGAAGAAATTTATCTTCCTAATGAACCTAATTTTATCCACACTGACGAAGAAATTAATAAGTATATAGGATAAAGATATAAAATTCGTGAGCTAAATTGTCAAAACTTAATATAATTAATTTATTTTTGTAGGTTTAATTTAAAACTTTATTCAAAAATTAGTGTTTTGAAAAAGCTACCAACAATTAAAAATTATGTTTAACTTTGTCTTTTATAAAAAACTACAAAAATCTTAATTTTTTTAAATGAAACAATTAATGTTAGATAAACTTGATTGATTTAATTAAAAAAACATATCACAAAAATTTTATTTATAATATTGTGAAAAAATTATTCTGAAACGCTGCCCTGTTCGGCATAATCTATTCGATTCTCGTCTTTGCCGTAATGTCCTAATAAATTAAAAAAATCTCAACTGAGCATATATATTTTAAAAAATTATACTTATTTTTCCATCATCCAATGTATTGAAAAAGAAACTCATTGATTTATTTTGAAAATTGTTGACTTCATGAGATTGAATTAAGAGAGATTGCCGCATGGGCAATTTTTGATTGGGTTTTAGGTTTGATTTGTTTTCTGATTGTAAATTTGAAATGATTTCTTCGAGCATCTAATTAAAAAATGTGTTTGAAGGAAAGAAAAAAAAGCGTCAACTTCTTTTTTTTTATTATATTTTTCTTTATTTCTGATTTTTCTTTCTTCTTGCTCCTTGACTTGTCCTCTCAAATCCATATTCTAATAATTTTATAATTTTTTTCTTTTCCCAAATTAGAATATTAAAAACCAGAGATTCATTATATTCGATATATTGAATTTCAATTAATTTTGGATATTTTGCAATCTTTTTCATTTTTTATCATTTTTTAAAAATTTTTCTTAACATCTTACTTCAAAAATCCATTCCAAATCAATCGCTTCAAGTGAATTTTTTGTTTCAGATAAATTCGTTTTAGCATCATTTGTTTTTCGTTCTGAAATGCGATCAGTATGATCGGTTTTCACGACGATTCCATTCGAATTGACCTTCGCCTTTGCTTTGCTAATAATTTGATTTTGATAATGATATTGTTGATCGATCATGGACACCAAGGATTTCTATAAAAATTCAAAATAAACTTTATTAAAAAAAAATAACTTTTTGTTGTTCGATCTCAGCAGTGCTGCTCATGATATTTAATCGGTTTTTATAGGAAAATTTCTCAATTTCATTTTTCCATTTTTTAAAAGCTATTTGCAATGAATGGTCGCATTTCTCTTTAGATAATTTCAGATACTCAAATATCCTCAGAAGACTCTTTTTTTTCCCTATTTGACTATGCAAAAAACAAGTTTTTTTCTCTAAGGTTTTTCCGACATATGCCTTTTAAAAAAAAATTAAAAATAAGCTCAAACAAAAACAAATTTTAAAAACTTGATTATAAACGATTGATTTATCAATATCTTTGCAACATTCATTATTAACAATCTCCTTATCAACTTCCTCATCTGAAATTGGGATCACTTGAATCCGAGGCAAAGATTGCTTTTTGTTAAATTCGGAGATTTTATTTAGCTTTTGAAAAGAAGAAAAAAGGCGAGCGTTGCAAAAGATTTGAAGAGTCCGATGGAGCAATTTAATCATAAGACATTGTCTTTTCATTTGAGATTGCGTTTTCTTTTTTAATTTGCCAAAAAATTCTTGTTTTAAACTTTTATGCTTCAAAGCCATTATTTTAAAAAAAGAGATCAAAGCAAATTCTAAATGATTCATTTTTATTGTTTTTCTAAAATATTTTTTTTAAAATGAGTTTGAGAAAAATTCTACCTGTTTTCTTTTGATTTTGTGAAGAATATGGTTTGGAGAGATGAAAACCCTTCCTTTATGAATTGTCTTCTTTTATGACTCATTAGTTTTTTCAGGAGGAATTCAAAATACTGCAAAATATGTAATTAACGCAAAATTTCGACATACGTGAAATTTCAAAAAGTAGTTTTTATTCTTTGCAAGTTCTATTTCCGTCTTAAGCGAATAGTTTGATTTGTTTGGTTGAATTTCTCTTCTTTCTTTTAAAATTTTTTTACGATTAAAATTTAGAAATTCTACTAATTTCTTGAAAAGCGTTTAAAACTCTCTGACAACACAATTTTTGATTCAAACTTAGAATTTTTAACACTTCATATTTTTTCATTCTAATGGAAATCTCATTTCTGGAAATTTGTTTCATCCGATAAAAAAATCTCTTCCTAGTGTTTTTAGCCGAGAACATCTGGGTTATTTTATTAATGAGATTTGAAAGAACTTCCCTTTGAAAGGTTTTGTTTGATTTAATTTCTTTTTGTAAGAGATATTTGTCGAATCGATTGCGAATGGCTATAAAACCGAATTTAGACATCTCTGAAAAATGATTGTTGAGAATATGCTGAATTTTTCTCATTTTTATCTTTATCAGTTTCATCCTATTAAATTGCATTTCTTTTAAGACACCACCTGCGAAATTTTGCAGATCCCTGCAAAAAATGCAAAAAAATTTACAATGAATTATAATTATTATGAACTTACAAAAAATTCCATCTATTGAAATATTTCATCAAAAGGCTTCTTGTATGATTTCTTTTCTGTTGAATTCCGTTTATTTTGATCAACCCAATCCGATATCGTAAATTTGTTCTTAAGTTCTCGTTGTCATTCCCTTTACTAAGGAGAAGTTTCAGGTCGATATGTTTATTTAAGAGTTGTTTATGGAGATGATAAAATAGAGTCCAAACGAATTCTTTCGAAACTATCATATTATTGAGATCTAACATCTTGTCGACGTTGATGAGCGAGGAAAACTTCAATTGTTTTTTTAACCATTTTGGAGGCTTCGTTCTATGTCTCTGGATTTTCTTGAAACCAAAATTTTTAATCTTTATTTTTCGCTTCAAGCAGAATTTATGAAGCTTCTCAAAGGCCTCAATGTAAAACAGTTTTTTCAACTTCTCGGATGATTGTTTCAAAGTGTTAAAATTGTTAAAAAAACAGAGAAGCGTTGATTGATTTATAGCGTTCATTTTAAGAAATTGTTGTTTTTATTACTTTTTTTTCAAACTTAAAAATATTCATATTTTCTTAAAATTCAAAACACTTAAATTTAATCACTAAATTTATTTGTTTTTAAAAATGGATAATCCTACAAAATCCAAATATTTTGAAAAAATTCAAAAAGTTTCTAAAAAACAAGCTTCCTAATTTAACTTTTACCATAGCAAATAACAAATGCCTGCCTTGATAGTTGCTTTAACCCTCAGAACAATGATTCCAAAATGGATTGCTTCAATATTTGTTTTAATAAATATGTGAACACTTTAAAGGTGGTGCATCTTAAAATGAAAGAGATAGGATATGAAAATCATTCAATTTACGCATATAAAATTTATCCTGAATTTAACTATTGGGCCTCGATTTTGTTCCAACCGAATTATGTGAGATTTAGGCTAAAATATCCATTTTTCTTGAAAGATCAAACTACAAATAAAACTGCTTAAACTAAAGTATGGATATTTTGTATAATATATAAAAAAACAAAAATGAAAAAATAATTGGATTTCTGTTTGCCTAAAATATTGTTTTTTTTTTATGGAATAAGTGCAATCTAAAAAAATTGTGGAAAAATAAAAAGAAAAAATTAATTCAAAATTTATATTGATTTTTTATTTATTGTCCTGTAAAATTAGTTTTTTTAGCATAATTTTGCATTCTTTCCTTCATCATCTCAAACTTCTTTTCCATATTTTCTTTATCTATTTTATTGCTGAAGGCGACTTCTTTCATTTCTCTTAATTTTTCTTCTTCTCCCTTCAATTTTTTCTTATTTTCGAAAATTTCATTATTTTGTTGAGCCATGGTTCTTTCTAAGCTCTTTACATATTCTTCCAAATAAATATTTTGCTTAATGATATCTTCAACATCATTTTCCTCTTTATTTTTCTTAATTGATTGTTCATTAAAATTCACAATATTCTTCAAATTTGAGAAGTTTGGACTCAAATTTTTAGTTTTGTTATTAATTTGATTGAGGAGTTTTTTTATTTGCACTTTGAAATCAAAATTTAAAGACTGATTTGTCAAAATTTCGATTTTTTCTTGCAGAACCTGATTATCATGTTGCATAGCCTTATTTCCATCAAGCAATTTCTCAAAAACCAATGATTCTTCTTCTAGTTTCAGCAATCTGTTAGACATTTTAGCATTTAATTTTAACAAAACTTCCAATCTTTGGATTTTGACCTTTAAGTCTTCTGAAGATTTCGTCACTTCTTTTTCAGTTTCTTGAACATTTTTCGCACAGTAGGAGTTCCGTTTTAATAAATCTCTATATTCATTAGAAACCGCCTTATGTTCATCTTCTCTCTTCATTTTATCTTCTATGCATTCTTTGAACATTTTCTCATTTTTGTTGAACTCTTTTAAAAGAATTTCATATTTCCTTTGCAATTCCAAGGAATTAGTTTCGATTTCCTGTTCCTTCTTTTCTAATTTTTCTGAAGCATTTTTCAGATTTTCAAGCAAAGCCTTTTGATTGTCCAAATCTTTGTTGATTTTATCAGAATATGATAAGATTTCGTGTTTGTTGTTTTTAAAAATCGAGGTTTTTTCTAGAATATCATGTCTTTTTTTTTCCAACAATGAAACCATCATTTTTTGATTTTCAATATCTGAGTTGATTTTTATGATTTCTTTTTCGATCACGGGGTTCGAATCGAAAAGAGCATTTTCCTTTTCCTTCACTTCTTGCAATTCTAAAATTTCCTTTTGAAGATTTTCAATCGATTTTTGATGATTTTGGATCTCTTCGTTTATTAAAAATGACAACTCATTATTTTCATTTTCAAGGGTTTGACGAGATTCCTTAATTTCTTTTATTTCTTCGAAAATCTTTGTAAAACGTTCGCAAAGATCCGCAATTAAAACCTGGGGGTCTTCTTTGTTCATTTTTTCGTTTTTTTGTTAAGAAAAACTGTAAAAAATTCAAAATTTATTATTTTCTTTTTTCTTTTTTGATAAAAACAAACAGTTTTGAACTGTTGAATTTTTTTTTTTTTAATTTGGAGTTCATCTGCTATTATTATAAGAATAACTATTTAAATTTGAAGAATGGTTTTCATTTTTTAAAGCTAAAATTTAAGATAAATAACATTATAAATAAAAAGAATAAACAAAATTTCTTTCATTTTTATTCATTTAAATTCTTTTTTTTTATGGATT
>Ga0302186_10001717_pt1 | contig 17713 bp, 10 predicted proteins | sample II_Bog_E1_2_FD_198782 | JGI IMG/M metagenome (GOLD analysis project Ga0302186, IMG submission 198782) | Peat permafrost microbial communities from Stordalen Mire near Abisko, Sweden - II_Bog_E1_1 | ecosystem: Environmental > Terrestrial > Soil > Wetlands > Peat | place: Sweden: Abisko...
TTATGGATATTCCTAAGATATAAGGAGGTTTCTATTGCTAATTTTAAATGAATTTTAAATGAAATATGAATTATTGAATGTATTTCATTGTTGGTTATTTTTAAAGATATAATAGATTATATTAATGATTATATTGAATAAATCACAAAATACGCATTTTATTTCCACAATTTTTCGTAACAGCACACATCCAAGAAAGGCACGAGTGGCTGAGCAATTTCCATCATATTTGTTGCTAGAGAATAAATTTGTTGCTTGAGAATAAATTTATATTGCCTTTATCACTTTGTCATAAGTGGTCATTTTTATCGATTCTCAAACTCCTAAATAAATTCTTTTCTTATATTTAAATACACCAAAAGTGTGTAGGCAAAATTGATAATTTATTTTATAATATATTAGTATTTCTTATAAGTTATTATTTGGATAATTAATCAATTAATAATTATAGATTATCAATCAGTAAATAAGTTACTTGTTCATTAAGGAAATTTGGCTTCCTCTTTTGGACCATCGAAGAAGTTATTTTTTACGATATATCGAATTGATTGCAACATATAGGAAGTATCTCGAAAGATACTATCTAACAAAAGGTTTGTTTATAATGTTTGATGCTGATATCTGAAGTGACAGGAGTTACTCTTATAATCCATCAAGTTCTCCAACATTTTTACGTCCTATTGTTGTCTCATCTGTAGGTGCTTGATGATAACATCAACAGACAACTATTCACGACGATGATAGCTGTTTTATCTTTCATTTACAAATGGTATGGACTGATCACTCTTAATGGGGATCTCCATAGCATCTACTTGCTCCACTTGTCCTCCTTATTCACATTCAACCTATATATTTGATTATTTTTATATAATTTTTACTTGTTAAACCTCTAGAATTTATTTTTCTTTCTAAACTTAGATCTATTCTTTTTAAGCATCGGGGGCTTGGACTATTTGCTATTTGCATTTATCCTTTTCATCTTTAGGCTGCGCATAATAATTTTTTGTTGGCAATCGTTTATTTTTGCGATGGTAAAGCATAAACCTGCGTAGAATATCAATGTCCTTCATTTTTTTCAGCATACTGCGTGGGTCAGCATTGATAAGACATATTTTTTTGCGTATTTTCTTTTCCAATATGCTCAGTTAGAGTTGTTCTTTCTTCTTTTCTATCTACTCTGGCAAAATGTTCTTTCTTGGATAATTTCTTTTCCTGGCTTCAATCCATTTTCGAATCTACTATTTGCTATCTAACACGGGATCTTTCTTTTTATACACAACTTTTCGTTTCATAAATATTTCTTCTTCACTTTCTGATTGGCTTGACAAATAGGAATTTTATTCATCAGGTATAATTTCCTCATCCTATTACGACCTGTCTTATTTTTATGGTTTCCGATTATAACTTTTGTTTGGCGATTCTTTTGCATCTTTTTATATAAAGGATTATCTTTTATTACCACTTTTACTGATGTACTATTCATTTTTTGTATTATCTCGCGGTCGCTCTTTATGAAAATTGGCAACATTTTATCGATAATTTTGATTATCTCCGTAGTCTTTCCGATAATATTTTTCTTCCTTTTCCTTTCTACTTTAATTACTATAACTATTTTCGGGATTGACTAATTTTGGAGCTGGAACGCTTCTTTGATTATAATTAGGTGGAGACTGCTGAGAGTAATTCTGAGGATAATTTGACATATAGCCTTGAGAACCTTGAGGATACGGTTGAGGATAATTCGGATAATAATAGTAATTATTTTGAGGAGGTTGATGAGACGGTAGCGGATATATAGCTGGCCCAGGAGGCATATTTTTTGGAGGCCCATACATTTATTTACCATTATTAGGTGGTGGCTGATTTTGGTAAATGGGATATGGAGGCGGAAATCCTTGTGGATACTGTGGACGTGGGTACTGCGCATTGTTATTTGGATAGAATTGTTGTTTTGAATTGTACTGCCGATTTTGCTAATAATTATTCTGCCCCTCTTTTCGATTGTTGTTGTAGCTCATCAATTGATATAATATAATCACTTTTATGCATAAAAATAGATAAGAACTTCCAAACTCATTTTTTTATGTGGACTATGTTTTTCCTTTAGAATAATAATATTTCAACTCTTGAAGTGAATATAAAATATTTAGCAATGAGATTTCACTCGAAGTGACCGTTTAATATGTTAACCAATAATATTTAGTAATAAATCAGTATTCATCTTTTTTTATTAATATCAATAAAAAAGAATGAGCACTAGATCTAGTGGAATCGAGCATGGGGTCGACCTTTTCATCAAAAATCAATATCATTAAATTTGTTTTAATCCCAACAAGAGGGATGTCCTTCTCAGATTAACTGAAAAATAACAGGATATTATTGGACAAGGATTTTGTCTACCAATCAATCATAACGGAAACGTCGATAATCGCATAATCAATCAGTATGTTCAAAGTGTTTATCAAAAATATAGCATTGAGGATCCGATCTAAAGGGAATTCAGATTGACAGCAAGCAGAGATTCCAAAATAATAAAATCTGGTATTCATACTCCTGAAAGGCATATGAACCCCAGTCGAAAGTCACACAATGATTATTCCACCAAAACAAGAAAGAAATTAGCCCAACTAAAAGATAACTATCGCAAGGGCGCTCAGGATATTGTTATTAGCAGTTAATATTCTCAAAAGAGTGGAGAAAGAGGGTCTTTACAGTCAAAACAGATTGGCTATCGTACCAAGGAGAAGATTAATTTCAAGACCTCAATTTCAACTAGTGAGCAATAGCATTATCTACCAGCAAGAAACGAATCTAATATTAGTGAAATCCAAACTCCCAGAATAGACTTAAAATTCAAAAATCCTAAACAATTTTAATCTTAAAATTGTGAAGTACCCGTTATTTTTAGATACTGTCCGATGTGTTAGGAGATAGTGCTTGAACACAATATCTCCTATCACTAATCAATGTGCATTTAGATACATAAAGCATATAATATGTCTTATGCAGAGCTAGAAAATTTAATTGATTGCAAGATGAGTAGAATGTAACGAGACATTTAAAGTGCATTTATCAGTCAAAATGAAGATTCTTTTTTGAAGGAATATTTAAAAATCAAACAGTAAGTGCATAATTGGCTGAAGAAAGATTAATCGACCAGCTACGATCACATAAAAACATCATTCAATAACCTTGCAATGAATACCTATCATTAGTTGACTAAATTGAACTGGTTCCGCAGTCTTCACAAAAAGATAATTGAAGAAAAGCAAAAGGAAATTATGAATAAGTGATAGTCTGTATTAATAATCATCGATGATTCAAATATCGATCGAAAATCATTTCCAATTGAGAGTTTGAGGGTTAGGGTCAGTAGCAATAAATTAGTTCTCAGGGACACTTCCACAAGTTCCATAATCACTCCAATGGTTTACGGGATGATCCAAAGCACTGAATAAATTGTATTTGGGATTAGCTTTACCGTAGACGTCAAATCTTTCGAAAGGAACAGGATCTGTATGAATTTTTGGTTCCTGTTTTGTTGGGACTACCACTTACGTGCGAGTGTCTGTTATGGTTCTGAACTGAGGATCTCTCATTTCATAAAGAACCGCACTTTGTTTTAGTCCCTGACGTCTAATTACTTGCATCTATTCAGCAGTGATAGGGGGTCCAATAACTTTTTAACTCATGTTGATGACTCTGAACTCTTCATTCCGAATAGGTTAAAGATTATTTGTGGGCTCCAAGTGCGTGTTATCTGGAATATGAATATTTTGTTCCTAAGTAAAGACATAAATATACAAGTCTTTGAACTTCCTCCTCGGAAAGATAACGATAGTCTTTCGAGACGAAGGATTTTTTCATGGAATTGGGAGTAAGAGGCATGTTTTTTTGACTGCTATACGGATTTCGTAAAGCTTATCGAAGAGGCTCATAAAGCTGATCAGTGTTTGGATTTTGCGCATGCTCCCTGATGGAAACTCTTGACATATCTTGCACTCTGGACATTAGATCTCAATACCAAATAAAATAAATAAAGTTGATAAAGTTGATAAATTGTTATCACTCATTAATAGTTTTATTACTCTCGAGTTAAAAGCCATTCTTTCCCAAAGCTGTTTACGCGATTCTGAAGTCTTTTCATTAACTTATCGATGTTAGTTACTGAAGGATCACAGAGAGTTTCTTCGAAGTTTAGCTATGTTTTTGGTTTTTAGGCAATATTGCAATCAATTAAATTTAGAGCTTTTGATATTTCATCAATATCAATATTAATTTATTGATTAGTGGCATACTGATATATTTACTCTTTGCTCGGCCTTAGATATTTCATCGGTATGAACAGATTCATACTTTTAGTAATTTCCGATTATATTAAGCTATTATTCAGCTCTAGAGAAAATATTGAAGAAATCAATGATTAAAGTGAAGTCAGTTTTTCATTGCAGCTTTTATTCTTAGCAGAACCAAGTAAAAATTTTGATATCCTATGGATCATCACAATCATACATGGAGTAGCTTATCTTTTCGACTGAAAATATTTTACTGAAAAAAGCCAATTTTATGTCTTCGACAATTTGTTCGCTTTTGCACCAAGCATTGGCCATTTTTTATTTAGATAGATATCCATTTCCAGATATATCTATCTTGGTCAGATACAAAAATATCGCTTCTGCGCTACAACAATTGATTTCCAATCTCATTGCCTTAAGCCTAAGGAGATTGATGCTATATTTTTCTAAAAGCTCGTTAAATTTTGCGATATTCATTAAATACAAAATTATCAATTATCAATTTAGAGTCAAGCATCTGCATATTTTTTAATAGCATCAAGAATCGACTCTTACAAACCTTTTAAACTATCGCCTAATTTTTTTAAACCCTGCTTATCAGTGAGCTATATATCGTTTAAGAAACGAACTTTTGATTGTATAAGTTTTTTTATTTCTCTTTAGCTGTTCCAAAGCAGTTGTTTCCAATTTTATTTTCCTGTACGCAACTGTAGTTACATTTTTTTTGAAGATTATTGATGCATCAGTCCTTTTTTCATTTATTAATTGAGTTATCTTTATTTATCTTTTAATTTTTAATCCATTGTTTGAAGTAATTGATTTATTGCTGCATTCTATTTTTTCAGTTTTATGAATTATAGCTACTTTCGTTATAATCTACTGTTGCAATTAGCAAATGCTTATTTCATCTATTTTTATAGATCATCCTTGCTGCCTAAAAACTTTTTATAGGTATCTTTCGCCTTTTGTAGCTCAGTCTAAAGACTAGACCTCTTTTCTTAAATACTATCGCATTCGCTTGATAGCAGATTAATCTTATTTTATAATTTCCTCATTTCTTCTTCAGATTAATTCTTTGTTTTTGCTAGTAGCTAATTATCTTTCTCAAGTTAACTTATTTTACTCAAGTATTATTCGCATATCTATTCGTATTTGGCTATGGAAATTTATTGGTCCATTATTTTTTATGATAATTCTGCCATTTAATTAGATGATTCTGTTTATAAACGATAAATGTCACTGGAAAGCTAATAATTTTTAAGGTCTCGTTCTTTTAATTATTCTTAAGTCTTTAGTAATTCTTCTCTTAATTTTGTAACCTATGTCTTATATGAAAATAGTTCAATGTCTATTTGTTCTTCTTTTTAAATATATTCATTCAGTTTCTGCTAATTCTCTAAACGTTATTCGTTTAAACTTGCAATATTACTCTTCAAACGATACATTTATAGTTATAATTATTGATATCTCTTTTGCTCCTTCAATATTTTGCCTTATAGTTATTGTAGTTTACTATTTTTGGATGTAAGCTAATCTTTAATTTATTGGGATTATGTTTCTTTCGATCGAATCATAAGTTCATATTGTCTTTTTTATTTTTCACGGTCAGTTTTAATTCTTTCAATAGTCTGCTCAAGTGTATTCTTTGCCCGCTACAAATCTTTATATTTTTATCCAATTTATTTTATGAAACATTATTTTTTTTCAATTTCAAGATCAGTGCTTTTGACTTGCCCTTGTAAAATTTTTAGATTCTTTTTATCCTATTAATGATTTCTCTTGACCTTATCAATATCTTCAGAAAGTTAAATAATTTTGTCATTCATCTCAAACTATTTATTCTATAAGAGGGATATTTTTTATTAGCTTTCCAGATATTGGCGAAGCAAATTTTATTTTTCCTTCATTAGTGTTCTCACTAAATTTGTCTCTTCACTTTTTTATTTTTAATAATTTTACATTTCTTTCTAGCAATGACTATGAATTAATTTTAACTCCTAAGTTTGAGATTAAAGAGAAAAGATCATTTCTTTCATTTCCTTTTTTTATTTCGAGATTTCTGTAAGAGATTACTTGCAATTTTAAAGTTAATTTTGTATCTCTTCATGAATCTTTAAATTTCTTTATTTTTAAAGGGAAAGCTCTTCTATTTACATTTTACTATTTGAGATATCTTCTTATAGCTTTAATGAATATTATTCAAGCCCTCTAATCTGATCTAAAAGTGAAATTTATTGTGAATTGGCTTCTTTTATCTTCATTTTTAATTTATCAATCTATCCACTTAAAATCATTTCCTGTTTTTATTGATTTTGTAGTTTCTCATTCAAATTTTAAATTTCTTCACTGAGACTTTGTTTTACTTATTTTAATTTTGAAATTTATTCATTTTTGTTTATAATCTACCATTCTTATTGATTTAATTCTTTTTTAAATTCCATCTATCTGGTTTAATAGATTTACTTCATCTTTTATAAATTTTAAAGAAGTTCTTCCATCTTATTTTTTAGTTGTCCTTCATTATTTTGGAATTGATTTGTTTTCATAATGCTCTCCTCTCTCGAAGTCATCAATTACTTTTCAAGTGAATACAATTTTTACTCCAGTTATAACTGATGACGGTGGAGCTCTTTCAAATAATTTTCGAGTCGAATTAGTAATTCGTTTGTCAAAGTCAATCCTAGCTTCTCTTATTTCTTTTTGAGAATAAGTTCATACTCTTGTTAATTTCTGGGTATTTTGCTGATAATGGAGTCAACTATGATATTTCTTAAATTTTATTTAAATTTCTCCCCCTATTTTTTAAAGTTGATAGCTCTGGCTTCGCTTTTGTTCAACTCCTACTTTATTTTTTTCCCTCCTGAAGAATATTTATCCTGTTAATCTTTTAATTTTTTTGTTATTAAGAAAACCTCTTCTTGTATTTTTTTATTTTCCATGGATAAACCTTCATTAATCTTCTGAATGGTTTGTTTTTCATTTTGAATATATTAAATTTATTTCTTAGCAACTAGGAATTAATTTGAAATTGATTTGCAATTTTCTTATCTTTGACTATAATTTAAAGCTATATTATCTTTTTATTAGATGATTTTTCGAAGATTTGCTTATATTGTAATTGTTTTTTACTCCTGTTGCTTTGATAATTTTCTTTATTTTTAGAGTTTTTAGGTTAAATTAAATATTTTCGCTTCTTCCTCACTCAATCTTTTGGTCATTTCCTTTATTTATTTCATCAATCTATTGTTTTAAGTACAATATTTCTATTTTTAACTCTACCAAATTCTTTCTTGTTCCCTCCAATCCATCTCATTCTTAGCACATTTTTATAATTCTTACTTAGCCTTCGTATATTGCACTTGAATTTCAGCATAGTTTTGCTTATGACTAATGATTTCCATCTCCAAGAATCTTTGACTTTCCAATATACTCTTCAATTTAGACTCTTCCCACTGCTATATTGGATTATATTATTTATCAACTTTTTTTGAAGTTTACAATTTGATGGCCTCTTTCATTTTACCCAAGTTTAAATTTAAAGATTCGATTTCCGACTGCAATTTGATTATTTGCATCTATTTCTTTTTAAGTTGCATTTTAAAATGCCTTTATTTCTCTTGATTGACTAGAGAATCTTTTTGATAATTTTCCTGATTTCTTTTTTGTCGTTATACAAGAACCCTATTTTATTTAAGTTATTATTGATACGAATTAAGTTTACCGTCATCCATTCTTTGTTTTTCAATAAAATTATTAATCTAATCGATATAGATTTAATTTTACTGCTAACTTATTTTTAGTCTCTCTTCTAACTTGTAATTTTCCTCCACTGCAACCTCAAACTTTCGCTTTGTCCATAAATATTCCTCTTTGATGGTTTTATATTTATCAATTTGCTATTGATACTTATCTTTGTATCTTTTTATTTCCCTCAATTTTTATTCACTTTCTTATAACTGGCCTTGAAGCTCATTTTTTTATACCTGCGTTTTTGACAAATTTATTCTTTCTTTCTCGAGTGAGGCTATCGTTTAAGAGAGCTACAATTTATGTTTTTCTGATATATTTTTAGAGGAGACTAGCTACTAACTCAAGGATTTAGCTTATCTTTTTAAGAGGGTAATATTTTTCTCTAATCGAATGATTTATTAATGAGATTTAAGTTCCAATTCTGTCTTAATTTGTTTGTATCTCTCTAAATCCTGTTCTAATAAAATTCTCTTGGCCTCAGCGCAACTGATTTCTTCTTCTTTGGTATTAATGATTATTTTTAATTGCTCAATTGATTGATTCTAATTTTTGCGTATATTATAATTCTCCTGTTTCAATTGATCAAGCTAAAATGCATATCTATTGATTTAATATTGAGTAGTAGCTTTGATTTCCTAAAATTATTGATTTTGAATCCCTATTTTATCTTATAGAAAGTTAACTTCCTGCTGCTTTTTGCGAAGTTATTATTTCAGAAGGGATGTCTTTTTATCTGCATCTTTCAAAAGACTATTTATAGATAATAATTCTTTAATTGTATTGGTTTTCTTTAACAGCTATCTTTAGCATTCCTATTTGTTCAGCTTCAGTCGAACTATTTACATTTTATGACTTTGTTCAGCAACTTACATTTATTTTCGTTTTTATCTCTCTATCTTCCCTTTCTCTTGCTCTTGCTTATACTTTAATAGGACATTCTTCAACTTACTAGCAGAATAATCAACTTATCTTTTGACTTCATTTATTTCCTATCGATATAACCACTCCTATGGACTCTAACGTCGAGGACTGGATCGCTGCGGACTTTGTGCTCTTTGCTATCTGCTTTACCTATGAATTGAATATTAACCTGCCAAATCTCGCCTTGAAGTTGCTCCAATTTTCTTTTTTTGAAACTGAAGTGGATGGCTACTCTTTAATGGCAATTTAAAACCATATTCAGATTTGGTTTATCCATAATTAGCTTCGATAACTAAATTTTAGCGTCTATTTTTTTCAGGTGTTTAAACTTCCTAATTAAACAATGCTCTCTTTTGAGTAAAAGAAATATCCTTTTTGTTTCTACTATCGTCCTAATTTTATGAAATCCATAATATCTTCGTTTATATCCAAGCTTATCTGTCGATGCACTTCTGAATTGGCAAGCGAACAATCTCTCCAATCGAATGCTTCATTTCATTCAAATTTAATTTTATCTTCCCACCACTGTAAAGAGATCCCTTGTCAGTTATCAAAGCTATGTTTAATTCACACACTCCTTATTAAAGACGCAAAGATAGTTCTTCATCAAATCTGTACAATCCATCGTTAATTGCTACTTCTTGAGTGCCCAAGCCGTTTTTCCATTCTACTCGCACTCGGCACTTGAATTTCAGTTTGAGAGAAACTGTGTAAACAAGAATTTTTAATATTCCTGCTTCCATTCGATAATTTCGTTAATTATATTAAGTTATAACACTGAACATTACTGACATTACAATCAAGTGACTTCCACTCCTACCACAACATGAGCCTTGAGATAATCATCCATCGATTAAATTTCAAATTTATTGAACATTGTCAGCGTCTTCCAAAAAGATGCTTCGTCGATATAGGGCCATCGACCTTTGGCTCCTTAGCGCAGTACCTAAAGATACTAATTTTCTTTTGCGATTAAATAATTTTTGCAAAATACTTCTATCTTAATGACCTTGTCTTCAACGAGGTAGGGCTGCCTTTTCTGGGACGCATATTTGGTTAGATACTCATCTTCTTTATCTAAATGCATATTATGAATTATCCTTGTTGCAAAGCCACGAATCATAGATTTGCTTTCAAGTTTAGGGATGATTAGTAAAATTAGATCTCTGGTGATTTCTTGAATTTATTAATCAAATTAATAATATTCGGTTAGTAACGACAGAATACTCCAGCAATCAACGATTAAACTCTCAATACAAGATTAATTCTCCTAAATAAAGCAGTCAGCGCTGCCTATGTTTTGATTGTGATGATATTTTAGAGTCACAAAATATACCAAAAGGCGATGCACAATTTTGTGAGTATATGGAGCAGGGATGAAACCAATTAGATGAGCATATAGATATGAAGGGAGATAGGTTGTTACCTTTTGTCGGGAAATTGAAGTTAAAAGTTTGCGAATAACTGCTAATATGATTGATATTTATAGATAATTCTTTGTAGAAACTGCTAAAGAGAGCAAAAAGGCATTCATATAAAGAAGTTTATTGAAAACATCTTAAATTTAGCCTTCATTAAGAGTTGTAAGGATTGAGTGGCTATCGAACCCGATTAATGCAGATAATAACAGATAAGTTTGCTTTATGAGAGGGTCTATGCAGTTAGATTTGATATAGAGAGCAGAACATCTGTAATAAATTAGTGTTAACAGCCATTCCAATAATAATTTGAACAGTTCTACTCTTCGGTGATGCTTCAATTTCATAAAAATGTGTTTGCCTTATGATATTTGGGCCAATCCGACAACCATTACATACCTTATCGCAACAAAATGTGTATAAAATTCCTTCTCTCGCATAAAGTGATAAAATGTGATGTTGGTTGGGACAACCTTCTACAAGTATCTTTGATACATGAACAACACGTATTTAGGGGTCATCCACAGTGCTTCCTCTTCCATTGCTAATAGCTATTCTGCAGGCTCGTAGCCTTAGCTTCCCATGATATAATACATGACTCCCCTCAAATGAGTTTATACATCACGAAAGAGACGGTAATCAGTTGCATTAGATGCGACTGCAAATTTGAGTGCTTTCATGATTTAATCTTTTGTGAAAGAGTATTTTTCGTTGACTTCAAATATATTCCTGGATTCAATTCGGAAATGTTCCTGTAATCGGTTGATTTTTTAAATCATGTTTTCCAGAACAGTTCCCATTTATAATATGAGAAAAATAAGGACAAAATAAATATATCTCAGCAAATAGAGATAAACAAATATTACTAGATTACTTTCAACATGCACTTTTGTATTGGTGAATTATTTTGACATCAATATATTAATCTATATCATTTAGGTAATTTGAAGGAATGGAACACATATAACTCCGCTCTGACACCATGACTATTCTCACTCCTGAAATGCGTCAATCCATCCTTACTTCTCAGGAGGGCAATTGGCCTGATAATGAAGAAGATAAAATTGTACAGGAATTGTAAAATTACGCAGCTTAAATATTTGGAAAAGGAGGCGCTGCTTATGTACCGTCAGGAGTATTTGGAAATCAATGTTGTATTTTAACAGCAGGTAAACCTGGAGAAGAGATACTCATCAGAGATAAGGGGCACATTATACAACATGAAAACGGATCAGTTGGCAGATACGCAAGAATGGCAACAAGGACAATCGACTGTCCTGAAGGATTTATAACACCCTAAGTTTTAGAGAAGCATCTCCACAAAAAACAAGATGCTTATACTCCTCATACTGGAGTTTTAGTGTTGGAGTTTCCTACTTTCTAAGGGTTGATTCCTCCTCTTGAAAAATTACATGATTGCGCTAAATTAGCTAAGAAGAAAGGAATGCACGTGCATGTTGACGGAGCACGAATATTTTCAGGAATTGCCGAACTCAAGGTAGATCCAAGTGAAGTTCTTAAAGAGTGTTCAAGCGCAACATTCTGCTTGAGTAAAGGTTTGTGCGCTCCAGTTGGTTCTATTATCGTTGGAGACAGTGACTTTATTGCCAGAGTTAAAATTAATCGTAAAATAATGGGTGGGCATATGCGTAAGGCTGGAGTTGTTGCCAACACAGGACTGATTGCTCTTAAAAAAATGAGATTTTAGTTATGGAAAGACAATGAGATGGCGAGATTGCTTTCAGAGACAATGGTAAATCTTGGATGGTTTTAGATGGTTATTAAAGTATAGACAAACATGATTTTTTTTAATATCACTGATCCCAACTGTAATGCTACAGAATTAACTACATTTTTGAAACAAAATGGAGTGCTATGCAGTTTGAAGAATGGAGTCGTTAACAGATTTGTCATTCACCATTACATTCGTGAAAAGGAAGTGGACACCGTGATCCAACTTCTCCAACAATTTAAAGCGTCCCGCGAAACGGAATAGCCCCATTAGACATGATGATGTATGATAAAATGAGCGCAAATAAATTGCAAAATAGATAAATATTATGTAGTAGTATAGTATTGTCATGCTATTAAATTTAGTCGTGTTCGTATAAAAATTCATTTAATCATATCATTCATTTATAGCCATTAATCTGCAACAACCATTTCTATTCCAACATCATGATTTCTTCAAATTAATTACCTCAGAATAACTCTTTGGCACGCTCGTCCTTTCATTTACCATTTCCTGAATTCCCGCCACCACTTTAGCATCACTCTCATGCCATCAACAAGTGGCTATCTTGGCAATCTGCATCCTGGTTTCAATCTTTGCCAAAAAATCTTCAAGAGACTCTTCCCGCTTGCAAAATATAAGAAGCACCTCAACCTCTTTATCATCATTATGATATTGGAGTACCCCAGATTCCATAATTTGCAAAGCATGAGGAGCCAAGTTATGAAAAATCCCAAGAAACTGGAGACATTTTTGCACTTCTACAGCGCAAGGTTTTAAGGTTAATAAGGCAAAAGCGACTTACCTTTGAGGAAATTTATGAATTAAAAAGATATCGTGCTATGAGGATCGACTATTACCTCCTTAAAAAAAGTAGAAGAAATTTTGAAAAAAAAATTGTGTATGATACTCGCAAGAAAGTGGCAGACCGCAGGATAAGATATAAAGGCAAATTTATTAATGAATCTCAAGCCAAAGAATTGTTGGGACTTCAAGGATAAAGTTATAGTTTCTAAGATCTGAAGCGAAGGATGAAGGAAAGTCATGCTTTAGTGTGATGTTTTATCAATACTGTAAATATAGTGGATAATTATTTTAAGAGAGCAATGTGGACTTGGGATTGTATAATTAAAGTAGTAATGTTAACAATTTGAAATCTATACAATAATTAAATTTATTAATTGTATTCTTTTAATCATCTTGCAACTACAATTTGCTCCTTTAAATTGTTAAAATGGATATTATTAATATAAATGTTTGATAAATAAAATGACAAAAAAGGTCCTCTCAAAAGCATTAATTTTTCAGCCACACATTTCAATTAGATGAATGAGATATAATAAATCGATATTTTACATAATCATTAATAAGAAGAGTACGAAATGAGGAGAAGGAAAACTATTTACAGTGAGGAAAGGGACCAAATTTATACTAATTCAATTGAGGGAGATTAAAATTTATAATTTCTGGATATCTAAAACGGTCGATTATAAGATGACATTTTTGAGATGATTTATTAAATTTAAAACGATTTTGACAAGGAGATCCTCTAAACAAAGATAACAAAATTATAGTAGGGAACAAAAAGTTTATAAAAAGAAATTATAGAAAAGAATATCCTTTTAACTCATTTACTTAGCGTTTCAACAAAGCAAAATTCAATGATTCGAAATGATTTTGTCTCATTGAATAAGATGGCAGCGAAATTGAAAGATAATTAGTCTAAAGTTTAAAATTTAAAAATAGAGATTATGGAATTTGAACAGCGACATTTCAGTTTGATCCATAAATACCAAGAAAAAGAGGGAAAAATATAATAATTAATCAACCAGCTTGCACTAAAAGAAAAATAATTACTCTAATTCCAAATGTAAAAAATAATAAATGTATAAGCTTAAACTCAAACTTTACTTGCAAAAACCTAGTCGGTTGGTATTTAAATTGGTTGTCATCATTTTAATCGCATAATGACTCTTGATCCCATTAATATATTCTGCAAAAAGCAGTAAATAAAGGACATATCAATTCAAACTGATTTGAGTTATGACATTTTCTCATATGAAAAATCATTACTTTAGGATAATAAAGCTTTTCAGTCCAAATTGATATATCTGACACATCAGAGAATCTTTTCAATTCAGATTGAACCCTTTTCTAGGAATTATTAGGCAATATATAACCCACTTTAACAGGACTCAAAACAGTTTAAAATTTCGAATGAATTCTGTTTATTTGTCGGAGAAGAGATAATAGATATTAATTGTAAAAATTAAACGGAAGCAACTGAATCTGAGGAATGTTTTAAACAATTAGATTAATTTGATAAGTATATCTCTGAGCCATTAATGAGCATAATATCTATGCTGAATTAAATCAAATAGATAAAAGATCATGATGAAATCATATAAAAATTGCTATCGATAAAAAACAATAAAATATCACAAGTTTTGACTAAATTATTGAAAGAGCATAAATTTCTAAAATTATGTCTTGAAAAAATGATAGAAAAAGACTCCTAGAGAGAGGAAGAGATAAACTCCCAGATTCAGATTACTTACTCTGAAGTTGTAGCAAATAATGATGGAAAACATGAAACAAATGCAAATTAAAAAATAAATTCAGATATAAATAAATATGATGATAACAAGAAGAAAGAATAGAATTAATGTTCTATATATTGATTTTCATTTCATAATTAATTTTAATTTATCTAGAAATTCATATAATAATTAATTGAAAAGTAAGAGGCCATATATTTGATGTAATCATATCATTTATTTCTGGGGAAAGTTCGCTAAGTTTCATCCAGCAAAGAATCTTAGATGAGAGTATGATGCTTGTTTTTCATAAGAGCGTCAAAGTAAGATTCGGAGGGATCATATCTTTTCTGGATACCTAGCATGCCGATCATTCGATTGATTCGTTTTCTCTCCTATTAGCGTTGTTAAAAATGATTTTATCCCTATTTCTTCAAATATGATCTTTATATTAGAGAATCTGCATGTTGGTATGACTATATTGCCAATTCTTTTCTTCCATGAGTTGAAGAATATTCTCCATATTCAATTAAGATATCTTTTAGTTCGACTGCATTTTCATCTTCATTGTATTTATTAATCAATGCTTTATAAGTATTCAAAACTTTATAGACATTTCCCGAGTGCTTAAAAATTTTTATTGCAAATTTACAAGATGATTTATCTGTAAACTGTTTTTTATGGGGATTGTTCTCACTTTTGGATAACTCTGAGCCCAGTTCATTAACTACCTAAAGGTAAGCCTCAATATGGTTAGATTATCCATTTGATATTAGTTTACGTTTGAGAATTCTAATTTTTTAGACCAGGGAACATATAGTTTAGTTGCGTTCAATCTTTGATCCTTTTGTTTGAAGTTTGATTGTAGTTAACTCTGCCAATTTATCACCAAGTTAACTATGTTGTATCTTATCACAATCCTTGTAGTATTTTTATATTTCAAGATAATAAGGCAGCTCTTCATTACTTTTAACTTTTGGAACCTTTTAGTTGAAATAATCAATTTTAATTTTCTAAAAATTTAATTAAGCATTTTCAGGTAAGTTATTCAAACCATAAACTTAATTGCTTACGGATTGAACAAAATCATAAACAATTTGAGTGGTATCTACCCATTCAGAGAATAATTTGTTTTTCTCTTGCCCTTCAGGATTTTAGAAATCAGAACCGAAAATTATTTTAAATGTTTTTGCTTCTTCCAACAGACGATAAACTATGTAACTGAAATTATTTAGCTCTTTTTCATATTCTGGAGGTTTATTTTCAAATTTAATTTTTTTAAATTGACTGATGATTTTTAGGATTATGTGCACTATTATTTGAAATTTGGGCACTGTCCTTGAGTCTTGAGAGAATCTAAACTCTTCTTTTTGTATCATAGATATGATTAAGCTACTAATTTATAATTTCTGAATCCATTCAATTCCCTTGCCGTCAACCTCCTCAAATTTATAAGAGAGCAATCCTCCCTGAATGTTTTTTCTCTTTTAGACATATTTTGGTAAAAGACTTTCTTCGCCGTTATATAGATTAAAAGTATGATTAAATTAGTGAACATGATTGAAAAATGAACGAGATTCAGGAGGATTAATTAAAGAGTCTCTAAGAAAAGAGGTGATAATTGTTTCAACAGAACAATCTTAATTTATTCTGTTTAAAAATGCTTATTTGAATCTTTTTCCGAAAGTACCCATTAAACTTATAAATTTTTGTGTAAACTTAGGTTACGATTAGGCTCTAATTCTTACTCTTTTTCCAAGTGTCATTTCTATCTCATTCATATCCACTGATTCCTCTTTATCTGAATAAATTCTCTTTCGAGTCCAAAATGAAGTATTCTCGTGAATCTTCTGCAAAAGATCATCGCTATTTAAAGGGTTTCTATCTTTTACGGCTTTATAGAAGATGAAGAACTTCTTTTTTTAATTATTTATCACATCGTTAATCATTTCCTTTATAAAATCTCTTTACTTGGTATTGTCAATGTTAGTACAGTCTCTCATGCCTTACAGTTTTGCAATCACGTGATTGTTCATTTATTTTTCATCAAAAGGTTATTTTCTCTAAACTTTTGTAAACACGAAAACAGTTGCAGCCAATATTTACTTTTTTATTTCAGGATAATTTTTAAAAGAGGCAAAAAATTAAACCATTGTTGCTTTTGGCCTTTAGAAAATACCACTCATTTCATTGTAGTCAAAAGTTAGCAAGAATTTTATATTTTAAACCTTGGAGAAAATACGGTAATGAAAATAACCATTGGCTACGAGCATGTTGCAACCATTAGAGTCTTCATAGCCTGGGCAATCCAAGATGTTTACAGATAATAGTGAGTTGTCTTTTTAGTGCACATTAACAGTGCATTAATTGGGGATTTGAGTTTCTGATTGACGAGTTTGACCTATTCTAGCCTCTTTTAATCTGGTTATATTTAAACCTGCTTCATAGCAAACATCTCCAGTTTTATTCTATTTGCCAACCAAAGTATTTTTAGCCAACAAATGAGCGAGAGTGGTTTTTCCTGCTTTTGTAAGTCCAAACAAAGCATACCCATGCTTGATGATGTCCAAAAAGCAGAGATCACCCCTTTATAGTTTGGAAAAAAATTAAAGATCTTCTTCTTATTTCTTACTTATTTGTTTTTTAAGAGGTGATTCTGGCAAACTACTATCAGAGTGCATTACTTTTTAAAGATATTTTTTATATATCAGATAAATTATTAATTAATCTTTTAATCTTGTTTATCTGCCATAAATAAAATCAAAATGATTAAAATAGATAGAAGGATATATCTTCTGTACAAACTTTAATAAAAATCATTTATGCACGGATACAAGGATATTTTATACTCTTACTTACAACGAAAAACATTAAGCTTAAATTGTTTGTCTTTTCTTTGTGGAATTTAAGATATTGGAGGTAATATATAAATTAATAATTGCAATAAATTTTAGATCAATGGCAATGCATAAAATAATTAAAAAGTGTATTTCATAACAGAATTCGTCATACAGCTATTTAGTTGAATCAGTCAAAAAATAAATATTATTGCTGAAAATA
>Ga0302186_10001719_pt1 | contig 17703 bp, 17 predicted proteins | sample II_Bog_E1_2_FD_198782 | JGI IMG/M metagenome (GOLD analysis project Ga0302186, IMG submission 198782) | Peat permafrost microbial communities from Stordalen Mire near Abisko, Sweden - II_Bog_E1_1 | ecosystem: Environmental > Terrestrial > Soil > Wetlands > Peat | place: Sweden: Abisko...
GTGGAAGATGCTCTTTTATTGCTCAAAAAGTTCAGGATAGAGCTTTTAGCTTTTTTATTCTTTAAAGGTGCATTTTTATTAATTTATTGCAACTCGAAGCTCTTCTAAATCACTTATGATAAATTAACATCAGCATTAAGAAGTCGAAGGGGTCTGAATAAAGATTACTGTTACCGATGTAAGGGACTTTTTGGGCAAATTTAATAGGTTTCGTCGTGAATTTATTTTATCCCTATCATTCCCTTATCTATTGTTTATAAAATCAGTTTTTTAAAAACCCAATTATAAAAAGTTCTATCATATATAGATCATAATGAAATAACAGTATATGCTCAAGGAATATTCTCTATCCTCATAATTGATGAGATAGATAAGAATGAATCAAATAATTGTAGAATCAAATAGAATATTTAATACTATAAATAGAGGTGCAACTGTTTTAAATTGCTATTTTCATGGTAAAAAACTAATTATTTGGCATCAAATTGCTATCAGTATATTTAAAGTAGTGCCTTTAGGAATGCATGGTAAGGAAATTTGTATATTTTATGTGATGATATTATTTGTTACTTTTATCCTTAAAAAATCATAATTTTATCAATTATACGTTTATAGTTATTACATTAATCGATACTTTTATATCTTTTATCTTCAGTATCTACTAAAGAGGTCTATTTACAGATTTATTTTGATAGAGTTATGCAGCAATAATCGCATAATTATAAAAACAAAGTTAAAAGATTTAAAATAATAATGATCACTGAATAAACATTGAAGCAGTAGGTCCTAGCATATCTCCGCAAAAAATACTCCATAAAACTTGAGTTGCCTTCTTTCAAACGGCACATCTCATAGAAAATTAACCTCAAATTATTCCGCAGCCCATTAGGTGATAATCTTTCACGTAATCGCTACCTAATGTTAATTAATCTATCTGAAGAGTTGCTTAAGAAAAACATTATCAACACTGAAAAGATCAAATAATTTGGCGAGCAGTTTTTCGAGACCATCAACCAGGACATACTAGTGATGACGAATAATGAGGAAATACGGAGAAACTTCACCAGAATTAGGGATCAGCTGACCTATCGCATTGAAGAATTAAATGTCTAACAGCGCAAAATTGAATAGTAGTGTCGCAACATTAATGACAAATAAGACATCATCACATTTTTTGATGTTACTTTCAAGAACTACCTCACCAACGTAAAGGTAGTATCTGAAAACTATGACACTGTTAATAATGTTCAAGTCTATACATCCGTCAATATCGACAAAATATACTCTGAATCATTAGCATAGTAGGAAGACTATATGCAACACTTTCAGCCACTATTGGAAGTTATGCAGCGGCTTAAGGCTAATATGACCAAACTTTATTAAGAATTAGCACGCTGCTAATATTTTTAACTGCCTCTCAAGAGTGTTAACTTTCTAGCAAATTGCAAAAGTCTCTTGATAGAACTAGAGCCCTTTCTAATCCAGCCTGATTGCGTCTTTAACAGACTGATCTTTCATGTAACTAGAGGGCAAAAATAAAATAATCGACTCATTTCTAAAGCATTCCAATCCAATATGGTTTTTACGAACCATATTGTATCCGATGTATTTAAAAGTTTCTTCCTCGGGCATCTCTTCAAGGATTATTATCTCAATATTAAGGAAAGAATTACTACAGAGAAATAAGAGGTGATCGCTTGTTTCGAGGGCAAGTCTGGAGAGAATTTTAATCACACTTCGATGAGAATATAAAAAAAAATTGAAACAATAAGAAATGATATTCACTCCCTGAAACGAGTAGTTGGTAGCGGCAAGGATAAGATCATGCGGGAGTATTTGGGACGGAAAGAGTGTAAAAAAACAAATTTATTGGACTAGATGTAGAGATAATTGAGGCAAATAACGCAACTTTCCTTCACAATGAGGCAGCTCCTCAAGCACCGGAACAAAGTGTAATACTTAAATGAAAAGTAGGGTTAAATTGAATAACATGTAGCCTATACAGTCAACTCAATCAAAGATTTGGAAACCAACAACATTCGGGCCTAAAAGCCAACCCACTCAAATTTAAAGGATGTGGAAGCAAAACTTGTAGAACGCATTCAACAGTCTTACATGTTAATTCAAGAAGGTCTTATATCTGTTTAGCAGATGTCTGTCCTATTGTAATAGGCAAAATACGAAACTGAAAGTGATTCTTATTTTGCTAAAAACTATTTCCCTCGACAGGAAGAGTTATTGAAGCAGCTGGCAACAAAGTATAACTCCCTAGAGGTTGCACTACTAAATAGCTATCAAAATTTGCGTAAGTAAAAAAATCAAAAGACTGAGTAAACAAAACAAACTAAACAGCAAATTCTCGAAGAGTTAAATGATTACTTCTAAAATAAGATATCAGGGGAAATGGGTTATTAAATCCGCAACTAAGACGACCAGTGTGAGGAGGTCAAGGACAACATTATCAAGATTGAAAAAGTGGAGTTCATGGTCAGCAGCTACCTGAGCAAGAACACCGAAGAATCTGAAGAACTTTTACGATCCAAACTTAATCTTGAGTGGCTTTTGCAACTGTTTTAGGGAAGTATGGATGAAAAAATATTTTAAAACTTCTTGTAAAAATTAAACTTTGATATTCAAGACTGGAAGGAAAAGGCTTCCAAAGTTAAAGAGCTTATCAAGGAACTAACGAGATATATAGCCCTATTGAAAGGGATAATAAAATCGAGTAGCATTGGGAAGGTGCATCCAAAAGTATACAAATTGATAAAAAATCGTATTCAGTTATATTAGATCATTCAAGATATGTATGAGTAATTCATATTGATATACTAAACCTGCAAGGCAAGTTCCCACTTAAATATTGGCGACCACGGACTAAAGTTATTCGATTAAGCCACTTATAAGTACGTCCTTATGCTTTATCAGTACAAAAATAGGATGAGGGCAGAAATGCAGGAAATTAAAGATTTAATGCTTCCCAGCAGTACAATCAACTACTTACTCGATTAATTGTACTAACCATTCTTACAGATATTCAATAATTTTATTACCTACTCTGAAGAATAGTTACTGAACTTCACTCTAAGACTAGAGACCGCCCTTAATTTCAAACTGAGTCATCAAGATATTATTAGAATGTTTGAAAAAACACTTTCAAGGCCTTACAGCAAAGGATTCTTCAATTCAGTGCTTAAGATATGTGAAGAAATGCTCGAACTGAGTGGCAAAAATATAAAGGTTATCGACCTCGAAGAAGAAGAGGTCATAATTTACAATCTCACAGAGTTTAAGGACATGATGGAATTGATAAAATAGCACGTCCTAATGGCAGAACGTGTAGTTAAGGAATTAAAAGATCGAAATGTATTGCTAGAAGGATAATTTAGACTTGCAAGTTTAGAGGCAATTCGTATCAAATTGATTAAAGACTGGCAATAGCATCATGAATAAGCCTAGGAAAGTTTAGCCCAGTCCCGTGCCGATGATTTTCCCCCTAATTAACTGTGAATATGATGCTTTCTTCTTTCAAATCAAATTCAATTTTACCGAATTAAGCTAAAGAAAAATATTTATAATGATGATATGTGAATCACTACTAATTACAGTAGTATTTGATAGCAAAGCGTTCCATATCTTCAAAGGTGATTTTCCCTTTGTTGTCTCGGTCAAAGATACGATGATAGGAAGCAATATCAGTTGCTGTGGGATGAAACTCCTTATTCATTGACCTGTATAGGTCCATGAGCATCTTTCCAGCGGTTATCGTCTCTAACACGTTGTCTCGATTCTCATCATACATTTCAAACAATTGTCTAACTTAATAAACTGGTACTTGGTAAGCTCTGTACAATGTTCACGGCTGAAGAGACCACCATTTTCAATTTTGGCTACCTGATCTTGATAGTAACGGGAGTCAGCCATATTTTGATTTCTCATTCTCAAACGATTAAATTATAGCATTTGAATTTAGATTTAGATTTAATAAATAACCATCACAGCATCTTCGGGAGACTTACCGACTTTCCTTTTGCCACTTGACTGATTAATAGCTTTTGATTTTCAGTAAGATCATGATTAAGGATTTCTTTTGATTTATTGAAAATGCGTGTCTTGAATGTGCATTCTGGCAACTTAGTCTTAGGTTTGAGAAGAGAAAAATTTTCCTATCCTGGTAAATAGCGAGCAGAATAAAATTCTGGTGCATCTATTTGATTGATACTTAATTTATAATGTAATCTATGAAGCTCGAGCTTATTTTTACGTTTTGTGGAGGAGAAGCAATCTTTGGTTTCCCAAAGCTGTTCTTTGAATTACTTTTCCTTAATTTTTCTGGATAGATACTTTTGGTATTCTCTCACATTTCTATCCTTAAATTGATAGGATCTATTATCCCAATGCTTTGCTTTTATTCGATTAATTACTCTCGCATTACAATTTTCCTTATTGGGATTCTGTGTGCTGACCCAGGCAGATATTTCAGCTTCATCACAAAAAAGCTTTGGACTATCTGTATCAAACTCTATCAATTGATTAACTGACATATATATCAATATTATGCATGATGATTGACTATATTAAACCAATAATTTGCGTTTATTTTGAAACAATAAAAGTTAGAGATCAATCATCATAAGAAAACTGCATGGTTTTTCCTTCTTTATATTCCTTCAGGATTTAAGCATAGTCATTATATTTACTTCCCAATGAAATATTCAAGTCAAAGTGGTAAGATTTATCTTCTTCGATGAGACTAAGAAGGTATCGAATTAATTGAGAAATTATTACCACTAAAATAGCCATGCCCCAACAAATTCCTTGCTATCTAATATTTAATCCACCCAAGCAGAAATGCAAAATATTTGGGCAAAGGTAAACAACCATCATCAAACCACAAATCATACCAGCATGATAAATCATGTTTTTAATTTTTAAGGGATTTTGTAAAGCTAAAAATGCTCTTAAGGTGATGGAGATAAGAGTAAAGACATAGATGAAGGTTGATAATTTCGGATATAAAACAAAGGTTTCATTTTAGTTGGAGCATTTGTACTAATAGAAATCAGAATTATGAAAGAACGACTGGATAACTTAACAACTATATTCAGGAATAGTGAGAGGCATATCACTATCGTTAAGAAATAAGTCAGGCAGCGACATGGCTAATATACAGCCAATAATTAGCAAAGTCATAAAAGCTAAAATATTCCCCTTTGCTGCCCACCCAACCATCTTTTTGCACTTACGATTAGTTACATGATCTAACTTGCGCATATTGAGTTCAGGCTGACCAGTGAAATGATGATAGGCGAAGAGTAGCTGCAGATAGAAATATGAAAACACAAGTTGCTCGTCAGAAAACAGCTCTCCAAAGGTGATATAATTAAAGGGAAAAAAGCAAGATATGGTTGTTATTGATAGAATTATCCACAAAACAATGTCCTCCTCGAAAGCAGTAACCAACTGGTGTCCCGCTATGATTTGATTTAACTTTTTGCGAGTATCAACTCCTTCACCAACTATCTTTAGTGTTGTCATATTTAACTGCTCGAAACCTTGCTGTACATATTCTATTTAATCTTCATCCATGTCATAAACACATTTAACTTTATCCATAGTCTCTAGAAAACCTTGAATATTTGCTAATTAGAATGATTGAGTTGTACAATTACAATTGCTACATATACACAATCCGCAGATACGTCGTCCTCCTGCTTACTATATGTCCTTCATTTTCCTGAAGTGTTGGCTTTAATTTTTCCATTTACGTTTTATAAAATTTAGTTATAATTATTGAAGTTATTATTCTGTGAGTTCCTCTCCTTACTTGGTGAAGATAGCAAACACTGAGTTTATGCCAATTTACTCAAGTTGTTGTAATTTCTATACGACTTCTTATTCATAATCTATCTACACACCTACAGCTCCAACCATAAATACTAAGTATGGATTGCAAAAAGCCCCTTAATTCATTCCTATAAGGTAAACTGTTAGATTTTAGCGTTAAAGTCTCTTGATACCCAGAAGTAGACGTTAATGGTCCTCTGTTTGCATCGGAGAGAATCGACCACCTATCCATAAGAATTTAACTTTAGTAAGCAGTTCCAGCGAATATTTCTGAAAGTAGTAGGTCCTACTTGCATTTTTGGCTAGTTTGCCTATTCCCTTAATAATTTTTCTGGTGCTGAAGTGGCACACCTTACCAAGAAAATCTTCTAATTTTATTGATACTTCTTCTTTCATATCTTCAACTTTATTTTCGCTTTGTTGTTGTTCTGAAGTTTGCCGACGTAAGGATTGCTACAGTCTCATCTCTTCATTACTATTATAAGTTGGCTCTGGAGTAATCCTGTTGATTTTATCTGTATCCCCTTAATTTAAAGCTCGTAGTTGTGATTTCATAATTTCGCTAACCGAATCTTCTGCATCTTGTAAATGATTTTGTTGTTCTTAGAGGCGAGCCTCCACTTAATAAAACGAGGAGTAGACTCTCTACTGGGAGTTATTGATATGTATTATGATATTTTTATGATTGTGGTGATTCACCTGTGTGGGTAAAGTTTACTCTAAGCCTACTCCACTCATGACTTCGTATATTAAATTGTATGTTAGGATGGGCTGCAGACCAGGTAGTAATGCGACATCAATTGGTTCGCGCAAATCAGCAAGTATTGCTTTCTTTAAATTAATTTTATCATATTTGCAGATATTTTCCTCAGTGACAAATATTTGCTCTACCGATAGAAAGCGATCCAACTCTTCTCCCACTCCTACCAAATTCAAAGCATTGAGGTATTCCCCCTGCAGTAGATCAAACATCATTGATGTATTCAGTAAAAGATTCATAAGTAATAGTATATAAGCACTTTCGATAATGATGTTTAACAGGATATCGTAGTTATTAGCGGGAAGGCCCATTATTTTAAAAATCAAAGCAATGACATGAAAACATATGATAATGAGCAATGCTTTATTTACCATTTATTGCAATTTTTCCTATGCTTAAATCATCCAAAACTATATTATTGATTTTGAATGAAGTTTGGTTTGATGTTGCTTATGATTTTTTAGCATCGTTGTTTCGGTTACAGAAAGAACTATCATGTGGAAAGGACAACCACCAACAAGCTTTGTACCTCTTAATAGGATAGGAGAAGATAAGAAATTTTTTTATTTGTCTATCTTTAGTTGCAGTGAATTTTTTAACTATATTTACTGGAGGCAATGCTCTAATGATTGTTTACGCTGAGTGCCCAAACAAAAACTAGACTCATCGATCGTGATTTCTTGATCAGAAATAAATATCCCTGATGCGGGTATAGGCTGGTTAAAATCAATGAACAGAAGATCTCCGACCAAAATATCTTCCTAATTTATCTCATATCTTTCGCCTCCTCGAATAGCAGATACCTTTGTCAAATCGCGTCCTAGTCCTTCTCCCATAATTAAAGAGGCTCGCCATCTCATCAAGACTATAACAGTCCAAGACAAAACCATAAGCACTAGGTTGCTCACACTGCTACTAATTCTATCCTTTTAATTCCAGATGACTCCTAAAACAAATTGCGCTAAACTTGTGAACATGAACAGGCATGCTCTAATGGTTAACAACTACTCTCCTAATAGTTCTCTTAATTGTTACCATTTATGATCATGGGGTGTATATCGATGGTTGCGCCCATATAAATCTTCGTTTTCAGGAAGCTGAACCAGTTATAAACCCCTGTCAATGCTAGTGTTGATACTTTTAGCCAGTTTTTAAGTGGTTGCCACATGCTTCTATAAGAAAGTTATATCGTCAGATCCTGATCTGGTTAGGTAAGTTTCCAGAAAGAGTTGCAACCCTTCCTTCTGCAAATTTAAATTTTAATCCATTTTATATATCGCTACAACCAAAGATAGTTTGCAAAATACACAAAAATCATGAAAAAAATTACTGCAGCTGTTGGAAGAGTAATTTCCGTTTTATAAATTTAGACTTATCTCCTGATTATAATTCTAGCTATTTGAGTTGCAAGTAGCGTTCAAAGGTAACATTGGAAATTCTTTTAAAGAAAGGAGGTGATTTTTCGATAAGAAGCCCTTCTTAAATATGTTTACTGATACTGTTAAAAGTTTCTTCACAACTTATGAGGGTCTCATCGATGACTCCTCTTGGACCACTTTTGCACCACCCAACTGCATATTGCCCAATGTTAATTTTCTTCCCTCCAGATTAGAGAACACATCCGTTAATATTTAAGATTCTATTTCCTTTTTTGTCAAATTATTCCTTTAAGGGAGGTTATACTTGAAATCCTGTGCTATTAACCAGCAAATCAAAATGAAGAACTTCGTCTCTTGAAGTATGCTCAGCAACTTGTTTGAAAGGCACTCCTTTCAATTATGTCACTGCCATTTTAATTAAATTGTCACTGATCAATTCCACAGGATCAATCAAATAGCGAAGAATAACTTTTCTTTATCCATTTTCCAAGAGGTTAGCCAGTTAATCCTTTTTAATGGCATGACATTTTTGATTAATAAAATCCAATTTCCGTCTATTCATTCTCACAGCTACTACATGATCATCCTAAGTAATTAAATAAATACGCTTGTTGATGAGCATTCAATCAAACTTGATTCATTCATACTTGTGGTCATCTCCTCTTTAATGTAGTAAATTTTAATTCCACAAGCAATTAATTCACGAATTTATTTTAAAGCAAAGGCAGAGTGCGTAAATCCTCTTCTACCTACAAGAGTAACATTCGTTATACTGCTTTCCTTTAAAGAACTCAAAGCATTTAAACTGATTTCAGTGTCAATAAGTTCATCAGGTTTTTTAAGCATTATTCTTGAGATATCAATGCCAACATTTCCATTCCCAATTATAACAATATCTCTCTTAGATTTTAGATCGATATTCACTTTTTATGAAGAGGGATGATTATTATACCAATAAACAATATCCCTTGCATTTAATATTGTTTTCCCTGCTCTCTATCCTACTTTTTATTTCCACTTTATTAACCAGATAGGCTCATTGCTCCTTTGGGCTCCCATTGCATATATTATCCCTGAATATTGCTATTTGAGCTCTTTGAGAACGCTTTCGCTAACTTATTGATTGCCAAAATACTAAAAGAAAGGATAGCTCGAAATCGAGGAAAGAGTTGTTTCTGATTTTTTGATGGAGATATGATCAGGAGCAACACCATAACGAATAAGTCCAAACGGACAATACTCTTTCTAGAATATATGGATGATGGGCTGCGATGGTAATTTAGCTAAATTCTTACTAATATAAAATGCTGCTGGCCCTGCTCCAATAACAGCAAATGCTAATTTTTTCATGTTATTATATATTATTCAACTAAGTTTAAGTGAATCATTCATTATAAAAAATATATCTGTAGAGCTGCTCGTCTTTCACATCCTTTCCCTATACTGGACGAGTAAAGTGGTCAGCAAAGAACTCTCCAACAGTGTCTATATCCTCTTTTGCTAACCTACCAAAACCGTTCATACGGTCTGCTTTCCATTCTCCTTTATAGTAGCCTCCCTCTGACCACTCGTATATTCCCAAGCCTTCTCGCTTATCTTCACAAAATTTGCCACTGAAAATATCTCCAGTTGCCCATTTATACGTCCCATAGCCATGCTTTTTGCCATCAAAAAACTGACCCTCATAAGATTAGCCATTTTAGAGAATAAGTTTGCCACTTCCATTTTTCAGATCATCTGCCCAAAACCCTTCGTAAATGTCTCCATTTTTATAATTGTAAATTCCCTCATATCTGAGATTGTTTTTAAAAAACCCTCGAAAAGCATCTCCGTTAAATAAAGTCAGAGTTCCTTCTGCTTTTTCATCATTTTGCCACAGTCCATCAAAGACAGTGCCTTAACTAAAGTAATAAATTCCTCTTCCTTCTTTTTTACCTTCTCTAAACTGTCCAATATATTTATCTTTGTTAACGTATTCAAAATTTCCCTATCCATGAGGCAAATCATTGTAAAAATCTCCAGAGTAAACACTCCCATCTCCAAAAATTATACGACCATTTCCATTCTTTAAATTATCAGAGAACTGTCCTACATATGTATCATTAGTGAGCTTATTAATATGATATCCATTCCCATTTCTGGTATTATGATCCCATTGACCTTCATAGAACTATACATCGCTACAATACGAGCCTGATCCATGCTTTTAGTTATTCATCCAGGTACCATCGTAATAGGCAGCTCCTCCATCATAAAAATACACGCCTTTTCCCTATTTGTTTCCATTGGCTAACAATCCATCAAAAATTTAGCCGTTAGAAAATATATAAACTCCTTGTCCATGAAAATTGTCTTCCTTCCACCCTCCAAAATAGATATCGGCATCAGCGTAAGTATAAAATCCTTTTCCGTCTCTAAGTTTTTATTTGTTGATTTGGCCAACATAGGTTCCACCATCTGGGTAGTGAATATCCACAACATCAGGTAAAGTCTTAATCCTCTGTAAGAAATCTGCCTTTTTCATGTTGTAATTGCGAATGACTTAGTTCTTGTGAGATTTGTGATGACTGCGAAATGTACTGATGAACGACATATTTTAAATTTTTATTAAATTTAATAAACAAACATTAAAATATATTAAGTCGACCAAGAATTCATCTGGAAGAATGGACTATTATCCAAACCATATTTTTCTTCAATGATGGCAAAAAAATTAAAATAGCTTAGGATAACATGATAAATCAGGAAAGTTTGCACGTCATATACTATATATCTCATGATTCGGAAGTTATTCAAGGTTTGCTTCTTCAGCAACATCAAAACCACTAAAACACCTGAAATCTCATTGCCCTCGACTGCTCAAATTAGTTATCCTCGCCAACAGAGTAAAAAACAGGAAATATAGGAGTATATAGATAACTTCGTCTCTTCCCTCACTACCTGTGAAGCCAAAACTTTAAGAAATGTGGCTGCCTTAGAGAAAATCAAAGTTAAAGACATTTCTTATTCAAAAATTACAAGTAACTATGACTTTGATACATGGCAAAGTTAGGGTGGACAAAACAACAAGCTTACAGATATTACTGTATAAGCTGATATAGAAACCAACACTTCTCATGAACAGCTACAACAGCTCAAAGAAAGAACTGATAACCTTTGCTCTGTGCACCACCTAATTCCTGGAACGGGAGTCCGAATTAAGACTATATGGAGAAACAAAAAATAGGAGTGATAGGATAGAGTATCTGATATGCTAAAATAAATGGTTTATTATATTTTGTTTAGCTTTTGAATGAGTTCAGTTTTAGAGTATTCTCCTGTTCATACTGAAATTAAATCAATGTCCGTAAATTTTACAGTTTTTTCGGTTCTTTTGGCTTTGCAAGGTTGTTTTCCCTTTATTGTTGACGCTTGTCGATTGGCCTCTAAAATTAATTAAGATTGCCCAAAATTTAAACCTTATTTGTCTTATTGAGTAGGGCCTTATATATAATTGAAGGCAATAAGATCATATCAATCTGAGTCAAAATCAATCTGATAACACTTTACCGGCCATCTTTCTCTTGCTGTCTGGCTTATCTTACTAGTCTGCCATCTTCTACCGGCGTTGCATAAATCTAGAATAGGATAATAGGATAATATATAAAGAGAGGGGAGCTTTCATATCATATAATAAATTTATTACATGATTCATAAATTATTAAAGGTTTGCTTCTTCAGCAGCCTCAAAATCACTAAAATATCTTAAGTTTCCTTTCCCTCCACTCCTCAAATCAGCTATCCTCGTCAACAAAAGAAGAAACAAGAAACTTTGGAGTACATAAATAGCTTTATTTCCTCTTTGACTATCTGTGAGGCCAAAACTTTGAGAAATATAGCTGCTATGGAGCAAGTCAAAATCAAAAACATTTCTTTTTCCAAAATTTCAAACGACTACGACTTCGATACTATGTTAAGTGTGGATGGACAAAACAGCAAGATTCCTGATATCACTCTTGAAGCGGATATTTAAACCAACACTTCTCATGAAAAGTTACAGAAGCTCAAAGAAAGAACTGACTCCCTTTGCTCGGTGCATAAACTTATACCCGGAACGGGAGTCCGAATCAAGACCATATGGAGAAACAAAAACTGGGAGTGATTGCATACCATATTTGATTATACTTAAATCGAACAACAATGTCATTAAATGTTTGCTTGACTGCCTCATTATTTATTGAATAGGTTGACTTTCTCAGTATTCTTTGTTCAGCCTAAAATCAATTAAATAAATGCAATGAATTTTAAAGTTTTTTTTGTTCTTCAAGCTTTGCAGGGTTGTTTTCCCTTTATTGTTAATGGTCGTAGGTTAGCCTCTAAAATGAATGAAGGCTGTCCAAAATTTAAACGACCTTATTTGTTCTCTTGACTTTGGGCTTTATATATAATTGAAGGTAATATGATCATATGAATCCCAAGCAAAATCAATTGTTAGTAAAAATTTATGAGTAATTCTACTCCTGTCCTGCTTATCTCACTATTTGTTTATCTTGCACCATTATTTCATAAAATTGAAAAATAGATGACTGCATAATATATAAACCAAAGCATTTTATAAATTAAATGTAGGCTGGATCATCATCCATTAATTTAAACCACGCTTTTGCATGCTCCCTTTGCAAAAAAATAGCTTTATAACCTTCAGTTGCTCGATGCTGCATGGAAAACATTATTTGCTCTGACTGCCTTCATGCTAATGAACTTCCTCGATGTACTGTCTGCAGAAAATTAATGCTTCTTTTCAAATCAACTGTTCTTGATTAAATTTATCGAGCAATAATTGTGCCTTGCATGTATGGCTGTAAAGTTCTGATAACCCTCAATGAACTTAAGAGTCATCTATCAATTTGTTTGGAAGCTCCACTTCAGTGTCCCTTTTGCAAGTAAACCTTTAAAAAAAATGTTTTTCCAGATCATTTAGGGACTATTCACCAGGAAGAATGCTCAAGAATACTGATTTAATTTCATCGGGAAGACAAAAAAGATGTAGCACTCCCACCCCCACTACCAAATCCATAGAAACAAGTTTAAAAAATACAACCCTTTAAATATAAAGCAGTTGCCAAATTATGCATCTATGGCAGATACATATGCGGAAGGGAGATAGCATCATTAATACCAGGCCCTCCCTCTTCATCGTTCATTAAAAAGAAATAGATTTGCTGTGCTGACACAGGCAGTTGCAATCAGTGTATGGAGATGGACGTCGATAGATTGAGTCTTCCTAAAAACTATTTGCTCAACGTATAGGGAAGAGTATGCTTATTCATTATTAAAAAAAGAAAGGTGGCTTGTGGTTGTGAATTCGAATCGGATGGCCTTCGTATCTGCAATTATGAGTTACAGTGCCTCGCCTGCCGCAGACTGCTAGATTTGGTGGAGCGAGGCCTGTATAAATCATGTCTTTCCTGAGATGATAATGGGATATAATGATTCTTATATTTAATGATCAATACGTGATACTTTCGGTGCTAGAGTATTAATAGCCTGCTGGTTCCACAAAAAATCCAACTATTTTTTCAAATTTGCTGGTGACCAGAAATTGCAAAGGTTATCTATCAGGTTTTATCAGCTTTAATCCCTTTTTTGTCATTTTCAGTATTGATTTGAAGCCATTAGGGCTGTTATTGACCATCCTTATAAAACCAATGCCCGTTTTTATGCTAAAATTAGTTTAACACGTTGCATTAAAGTTGTACTTTTCATAGTTCTTCATACTGCCAGTTCCTTGAAACTTAAGCATATAAGAGCGAATTAAATTTTATTTAAATTTAGGAGCAATTTATCGATTTATTGGCGTAAATACAGTATTGTCAACACCATAAGATGTTACGGTAAGCTAGTAGTCCTCCCAATGCCTCCAAAAAACTTTAGCACTCAAAATATATTCTCCTTCCTGTAACTCAGCATCAACGCTGCATACTTCTTCCGATGAAGTAGCTCTGGCCCCAACATAATGGTACTATTCTCCCTGTTTTCGAAGAATGATAAGTCTGGCTTTTGAGTATTAGTATCCGATCATATTGTGATATTTTCTCTTGTTCTATTGATAAATAGATATGATATAATTGCCTGGAGTTTTGACAATCATTTTTAGATAACCTGATTTTCTTCGACTTGTTTTGACTCTGATTGACTCATGTATATAAGTAGGATTTAATTTGCAGATGACAACTGAACCAAAATAGCGGGAGAACTCCGGCAATGGCATATAGAAGGAACCATCCTCCGGGTTTTTGTTATAATTGTACTTATCTCGTAATTATTTTGTCCATTGTTTAGACTAGAAAGACCAATCTCCTTTCCAAGTGGTTGAACCCCAAGGATTGCGAATTTTCAGTAAAATTTATTTATCAAGTTTAACTATCTTTAGCAATGAGTAAGAATGACCACTTATCAATCCCAACTACTCCTCAGTCTTAGAACCTAAAGACTTTAAATAGTCAGAGCCGCTCATTGTCGCTACGTACCGCTTTTCTTGAGCCAATTATAGTTGATTCATTAACTCCTTCAACTCTTCTTCATTTTTATGTGAAATTTATTCGCAAGGAGCACCAGTCAAAGCAACAAAACCTTCTCTTGCACTCCCAGTTTCGATAGCCTGGTAGCTTCCAAAAACTTTAGCCCAACATTTCTCCAGCAAAATAGCCCATAATTCATTATGATGAGGTTTGGCATAGACGGGTCTGTTATCTCTACAAGGAAAACAGTCGTCAGTAACTATAATTTTCCATTGACCATCAATAAATAATTTAACAGCATAGTAGTTCACAGGATTTACCTCAAGTAAAAATCTTTCAGCTATAAGTTCAGCATAGATTGAGATGATTGAAGCGATGCTGCTGAGAAAATAGCAGTCGCCCAATCCTCCCTGAATAATATCTTTCGGTTAAATTTAACGTGCCATTCCTATTCTGCTTATTTCACGAGTAAGAACAGAAGGCGCCTGCTGGAACAAGAAAAATTGTTCTCCTTTGAAAAAATCATCTGCAGAGGTGTACTATCCTTATTTGTTGAATGGATTGTTGTTATCAATAAATTTATTATTTTCGGAGAGTAAAGTTTAAAACTTATTCATTATCTCGTACTCAGAAGGATTGGGATTAAAGAGGCGATAATATTGAATGGCATGGGGGTAATTTGTTTGGGCAGTATTTCTAGGAAGTTAAAACTACTATTTTTATTCAGCTAGTTTATTTTCTTAATAAGACTTTACTTTGGTTTTGGCAAAATGATTAGTTTTTTTCAAAGAAGTTTTTACTTACGGCTGTTATAGGGGAATTTATTTTTATTCTGGGAGAATATCTTAAACAACTGCAGAAATAACTTGACTCTAGTTTGAAAGAGGATGAACGTTTGAATTCTCTTTTAACTAGGGAAAATCTTCAGAAAGAATTGAATTTTCTTTAGGAGAAGGAATTGGATTCTCTTTAGGGGGTATTTGAATTTGAAGTTCTTCTTTTTATGAAGAGGAAGAAACAATTGAAATATCTTTTAGAAGAGATATTTAATTCATTTTGATGAAGGAGTTTATATATTACTGATATTTACCTTTAATTTTGAAAAATGAGGCCCATTTCTTCATTGTAATTTGCAATTAAGGGATAACGCTTCTATAAACTATCTAAGTTACAACTCTGCGAACATCCTGACTTTTAAATTCACTGATATCAGTCGAAAATAAAAAAGAATTGAATTCAGTTTTATTCAGTGCATTCTTTTCATTGAAATCAAACTCTGCCAGCAGTTCAAATGGATTTTCACACTTTCTCATAAATTGCACTAACTTATGCACTCCAACCTTTCCTATCTTTATTTTAGTTGCCACTTCTTAAGCATTTCTTTTTAATTCACTTACCTTATTATCCTTGAAGGATGGTTCTGTATTCTTGAATACATCAATGAAATAATTTATGTCTATTGTTTTCTTTAGCTGTGCAAATTCTGTAAATGCTTTTTGGGGATCAAAATTGCAGAAGGCATCAATATGCAGTTGTGAGATTATACAGCAAAACTCACTTTTACTGAGCTGTCCAGGTTTTGCGATTTGAAAGGTGGTGAAGAATTCATTGATATTGACTCTCCTGGAGTCCATAAATACTTTGAACTTAAAAAGAAATTGCTTTGAGACTTAGGAAATATTGTATTAATGTTCCATTTTAGATATATCTCCTTTTACAATTAATTTATATCAATATCTTATCTCATAGTGTGAAATTTAAGACTTATTCTAACACAAATAATTGAATTTTTCACATTTCTTTTAATTGGTCATTTTAATTTGGCCTTGCTTTTTTATTTTAAATGAGTTTAATTCAACAGCGCCTCGCAGATAAAAAAAGAGCACTTATTGTCAAATTTAAAAATAGGCAAGATACTTTGAAGCTGGAAATATAATAAATGGTCATCGGTTGCCAGCAAGCGCACGAACAGATCATGAAGGAGAATGAGAGCATAAAATAAACTACAGCCACCATCAAAAAAAAGGCAAAATAATTCATCAATAGTTGTTTGGGCGCAGTCACTGAAGGTCTCAAAAGCAAGGATATAATTGACCTTAAAGAATTAGCAGACTATCTTAACGTCGAAAAGCAGCTTCTAAAAGGATTAGTCTCCAAGGAAGATATTAAATAATCAAATTCATTGGATTTACACAAGATATTAAGTCAAACCAAACTGGAGAGTACCCTGCGGAAGTTAAAAAAGATACAACTTGAGTAGGAAATAAAATTTTTATAAAGTAATGTGATCGTCAAGGGAACATTGATCTACAATCCGGCTGTTTCAAATCCTCCATCGCCTGCAGAATAGAAGGAGATCAACTCAAGATTATAAAATTTAATTTAGGAATTAGAGCGCGTTATTACACTTAGTATCCCATGCATTAGTCATGATCATAATGAGGAGAAGCTGCAGATTTTACATTAACAGGAATTGCGATTAAAGCAGTGCTAGGAAATGTTAACAGCATAAGAGAATAAAATTACAAAATTCGGAAAATATTTTTAATAGGAGTTTTCAGTATTTATGGATAATCTGCCTGTGGTGGGTTGTTTAAAAACAAACGAAAACATCGAAGAGGAGGAGTCTGATATTTAGTATCAAAAGATTAGTTAGGGCGAACTGGACTAAATTATAGAATTTAATCCTCCCACGAATCTTCCCGCTAATAAATTGGAGCATGGCTTTTAAGAGCTATCTGAAAAGATCGGATAACTATGCAAGAAGTACAAAAAGATGGAGTCAATGATGTGATGAGTAAAAATAATTTTATCGTATCAACTACCCTCAATTTAATGATGAGATTTATTATTAAATAATGAAGAATATTAATAATTATCACATTTGTGTGTCCCAATATTGCTGTATAAATCAATCCAAGAAATTCAAATAAATTCTCGGGGTAAGTTCAATTTACCTGATTTTATAAGGAGCCTTATAATATTTTATTCATTTTTCAGAGAGAATAAATGGGTACGTGTATGAGCCGCGACAGAACTAAAAATAGATAGAAGCCATCATCCAGCAAGTATTCAATATACGACTTAGAGATGTACAGGTGGGAATTCAAATTATTAAAAATCATGAAACGCAACTCTTATTTCATCACTCCTCTCTCCAAGCCTGCCCTTTCCTATCCCAAAAGTTTTCTCAATCGGCTTCCCATCCTGAGTAGATAAA
>Ga0302186_10001720_pt1 | contig 17701 bp, 8 predicted proteins | sample II_Bog_E1_2_FD_198782 | JGI IMG/M metagenome (GOLD analysis project Ga0302186, IMG submission 198782) | Peat permafrost microbial communities from Stordalen Mire near Abisko, Sweden - II_Bog_E1_1 | ecosystem: Environmental > Terrestrial > Soil > Wetlands > Peat | place: Sweden: Abisko, Stordalen...
CAAGTTCTTCTTCCTCTTCGAAAAGTAAAACGTGGAGGTCAAGTTCCTCCAGCTCTGGCAGGGAAAAAATATCAAAGAAGCGATAATAAAATATAAATAAAGATTATCTTTGCTTTAATGGCACTCCAAATCAATTTGGTAAATGTCTGTGGAATCGAAATGAGGAGAAGTGGATCCCTTCATATAGAGTTTCGCAATAAACAAACAAAGACAGATAAAGTTGGGGGAAGATGAGATCAAATCTACTGCCATGCCCATAAAACAGTGGCCTACCATAATAAAATAGATGTAAGTGGAACAATTCCAAAGCCACATATAAATTAACACCTGTAACTCGTCAAAACTCAAGAATAGTTTGCAGACCATATGGTAGACATACTAGACTGTAGCTGGAAGATCAAAGTGATATTTCTTATTGATATAAATTAACAATAATTAATAATTAACAGCCAAAATAGAGCAATTGATTATATTAAGTCATAGCACCAATATCAAAGAGTATCAATTTTCGAAATACAATCATTAAGCAATTAGATAACTATTTTGTTTGTTTGAAATATCATAATACTGGCTTAATGACTTAAACTGCAATATAGAACATATTTTTAAAGATGGTCCCATCTAATTCTCACAAACAACCCATTCTCTTCATTGCTATCATGTTTTTCGTCTCTTCTCCTTTATTGAGGCAGAAGTTTTCAAAAATCTTTTGATTCAACTTAAAATATTGGTATATTATGGAAAGAAATAACATAAAGATCATTTCGAATTGATAAGACTCCTTTTGCTGAGAATATAAGTTAATACTCCCAAGGTAAGGCTAACTCGCTTCCATTTTTTAAATAATTTACGACAGACAAGGGCTGAGAGAAGACTTATGATAACTGAGTAAATGACTGTCAGAGATTGGATATAACTATTTCTAATTTACTCAATCTTCTAGTCAAAGATATCCAACTAATGTTCGGAATATCCAGTTTCTCCCTGACTCTTGGATTATGTTTGTTGAATCAAACCGTTCTGTGGCATATTTATATTAAGTTCGTAACTAGATCGATCAGTAATAGAATCAATACGTATAACCACAAGAACACAAACCGCAACTGGTTAAAGCATTGCTATTTAAAATATATCTTTTGAGGCATCAGGAAAGAAATATTAAGCACTATCGGGAAATTTTAAGTATCATTAAAATTATAGAGCTGGGATAACAGATAGAAAATGTTATAATTTAAATATTCAGACTCCCTCTAAACATCTCATGAAAAATGAAAATTTAAAAAATCATAGAACCCTCTGAATTAAATACTGCTGCAACATAAAACTTTTCAAATAGAAATATAATTTAAACTTATTATATTATCTTCGTAATGAGGGAATAAAACACTCACAGACTATTCGCTCACTAGCACATGCCCGCTCATCAATCTAAGCTTTATCATGAAGAGGAAACCCATCATGCAATGCTTTCATCACTATCTTAAAACCCTGGACAAAAAAGACAATTGGCAAACGGACTAGCTGAACAGTTATAGTTTTAACGATATCGAAGGTTGTGCAATATATAAAGCCTGCTGCTGGCCATCAACATTGCAATGCTGTTTCTATATGTAAATATTCAAATATGTAGTATGAGTTGGATTTCGAAGAGATGAAATCCGCAAATGAAATGCTAGCCTGCGGTTACGCTGTCCACTTAGCTATTGTGGGCATGGAGATCCTTGCTGTTTGCGATAAGTGGAGTCAGCTTTAAAACTACTAAAAATAAGTGAGTTCAATAATTCTCCCACTTTTAAAAGTATTAGTTGTGGGGCTGCTCCATCCAATGCCATGGACAAATGACGCAACTCTTCAAGTAATGTATTCGGATTAAAACTACATTCACAATGACTTCCCTCTAAAATTAAATTATTTGTTAGTTCTTTTTTCATTTCTGAAATCAGTAGTAATGCTGCTACCCAACATAATTGTAAATAGTGTATATGGTCGTCCGCGTTGCAAACGTCTCTACAAGATGTATCAAGTAATGGTCGATCAAACATTATATGGATTTAAATGCTTGTTTCGAGACATGCCTATTCAAATATTCTTCATGCTATTTGTGATAGTTATGCTGTTCTTTAGCTTTACAATACGAGTTTTGGAACGGGGAATTCCAGTTTAACCAAACCCATTCGAATATTTTCAAAATTGTATTTGGTTTATCGCAGTTACAGTCACAACTGTAGGCTTTGGAGATTTTGTCATCCGATCATCTTTAAGTTACTTTCTTCTAATCTTCTGCTAATTAAGCGGAGTTATCAGTATCTCAGTGTTGGTGGTTATTCTAGTGAACACGTTATCAGTCAATTCTAGATAGAGTGAAGCCCTGAAAATGTTAAATCGCATTTAAGTCAGTTGCTAACGGAAACGAATATGTGGAGAGTATATCCGAGAGGCTTTGTGGAGAGTATGGCGCAATTTCAAGTATGGAAGGCGGTTAAAGTAATCTTTACGAGAGAAAAAAATAAAAAAAATATTGGGTCAGATAAAAAGACAAACGACAGCAGACGCTATCTCTTCGAATAATAGCCTATAAGAATAAATGAGTTCCAGATTTGACAATGCGCTCATTAGTATTGACTATCTGCTGCAGAACAACCACTACATGCTCAACTTCATTTCCAATAATATGTTTATGAGTAGCCAGGCAAAAATATTCTTTTCATAAAAAGGTATATCTAGTGAAAATCCATTGGAAGAGAGCGCATAGGCAGAACATTTAAAAGATGTGAAAATGGAGAAAAGATAAAGTAAAATAAGCAAAAGGCCATCAATGAAGCTTCCCTAAGTAGGCATGCCGGCAGGATAAGCGTAGTGGTTCGAGGGGGTAACTCATAATTTGCTTCCATAATATTGATCTGTGATGATTTAATCTACTATCAATAATGAGATATAATATCCAAAAGTTTATTTATTTAATTATAATAACTCTATCGCAATCAATGATTAATAATTTATAGGTTGTGAGAATATTTGCGGGCAATTATAAGGATAGATTCAACTATTCGACGCATTATGGCATACGTCTTAAATTGGTAGGCAATAATCTCACTATTGTTTTTGTAAGTGAATTAGAGATATAAAATTTACCCCACAATTTTAAGAGCAGTAAGCGTGAGTAGAGACCGACTACTGACTCGGTCGTTCTGAAAATAGCCCATAATTCCCCCACTATATTTTTCAATGAGTTTATTGTCTTAAATTCTAAGGGAAAGTCTGCCATTGAGCAATCCATCATTGACAGTGATTTCCTCAAGTCTGGCACTATCAAACATGCATACTTCCTGCTCAATGATGCAATTTTTATCATTAAACTTGTCTTTCACCTCATTTTTCTTGACAAAAGTGCGATCATAGAATTATTTAGGCTTTTCTTGATAAATTTCAATGGTTTTGTCAACCTCACATATCTTGCGTTTATTATCAACGATTTTGAAAGTGAAATAATTCACCAGAACTATCCTTCCCATAATCTGATAATAGTAAGCTGATATCTTCTCCTTCAGATTGCTAATGGTCATATTGCGCTATAAAATTTAGATTAGGTCTCGTTGATCTGGCGAAAGGATCTCGATAATTTAAAAATCTTTGTTTTTAAGGGTAATTTCTTTATAATATTAGCTTAACTTGGCTTGTCGAGGAGTTCGCGTTAAAGATATAGTTTGGTAATTGTAGATCATATCAAAAGGATAATTATTGATGATTTCCTTCTTGTCGTCTGCATCTATGACAGATAGGTCGAATGTTTCTACTTTAATTTGCATTGGCTCGAATTTGAGTTCATTTATACATAATTTACGCACCAGTTCTTCTATAAGTATACTGCATTTCAACTTTTATGTTGAGTATCTATCGACCCCACATTTCTTACAAAGATAATTGTCTATTTCTTATCTTTTCAACTCCATCCTTCGATCTCCAAAACAAAGAAAAGACAATTATTTTAGGGCTTGATATCCGCCCTGCACCTTGTTTCGAAGCAATGAAATTTGTGTGCTATTTTTAATTCCAGTTGGTCTGAAATCTGGAATTTCAGTCTCTTGAATCATTTCCTAATGGTGAGGATCAAAAGACATACTGCGTTTCATCTCATCATAGTTCTAAAGACAGTCAAGGTCAGTTTGACTCAAATTGCGTATGTAGGCTTCATCATAAGAAACAGTCAAATTATCATTGAGGGAACCTTCCCCTTCGAACAAGCCAGTAGAACTATGCAAATTTTCGCTGAACATTAATTCATTGTAAATAAGTGCCGCAATGAAGTTTCAGGTAAATATTGGAGCTATTGATGAATACTGAGGCAATTTTAAAATTAAAGACAGTAATGATCTCTTCTTACTAACCTTTCAACTAAAAATTACTTTAAAAATCATTAATTATCAACCCTTGTGATATAAATTCACGGACTGGAATAACTTATATAGTTAATGTAATGTTGGCAATGATAGGTTTTTGCTGATTAAATCATAATGATTTGTACAGTAACTCCACTTTTTTTCTCATTACGCTCATTCCTGTGAATTCTTCTTCTATTTCTTTAAAAAAATTCTTGATGTAAGCCTTGATATTCTTGCCTATAGCAGCGTGCTTACATATTGCTCGGTACCAAAACATATAGGCGTAACTCATGAAAGCTTCATAGTCCTACTTTGATTTATGCATTCGATGATCTTTCCAAAGATTGCATAAAGAGTACAGATTGAAGATCATGATATAGCAAGGAATAGCATCCATGTCGTTTATGCGATTTATCATGTTTTGGTACTGCTGTCCTTTGGGCAATTTGCGATTATATGTCAACTGTTCGATGTAAGAGGAGACTCGATTTGCTTACTCATCCTTCAGTTCGGACAGCACTTCTCCTATTTTCTGTTCATAGATCTCTGGCTTAAAATCCAAAGTTTCATAAAGAAGGCCAACTAACCATGTAAGATGATAATCGAGGTAATCTTGACACTCAATTTCTTCAGTGAGCCCAGCAATTTTAATACTTCTCTCAAAGCGACCTTAATTGGTCAAGGGACTCATTGAACTTCCATACAATTCTTTCACAAAATTAATAGCCTTCTCCAGAGTGACGTGAAATCGCATATAGATGCTCGGTTCTTTGGACGGTTCCATAGCTGCCAAGATGATTTATATTTTTAAAATTATAGAGATCAACAAAACCCTTGAATATAGCAATGAAACTATAAAGTAGCTGTCTAAAAATATTTATCTTGCATATTTCATAATGATAAGTAATTAAAAAATTAAAGAGTTGTGAATTAATCAATAAAACTAATTTTATATATTAAGAAAAAAGTATTAATGAGCGGACAATTAGCCAAACCACCAAAGGATAGAAGTGATAAAAATATAGATTCGCACAGCATATCATAGAGAAAATGCGTGAATTGCCAAACGAGAAATTTTCATTTCAAACAGGATTTAAACTATATTTATCAGCAAACATTAAAGAGGAATAATTACATTCTTCAATTTTAAGGACAGGATTCAGAAATAGTAATAAGATAACTCATTCAAGAATTGGCAGATAAAAATAAGCTGGTCGAAAGTCTAAACAAAGAATTGGAACTGAAGAAGATAGAGCTGAAGATAATTATGGACAAGTTCATGGAGACTAAGCAAGATTTACGATCTGCAGTCATCAAGTTAAACAAGTTTAAGGGAAAATAATAATTGATGCTCTCCACAATTGCACCCATCCCTTCTCTGTAAATACCACGTTTGAAAGACTAGACAAATGAGATTGATAGCTTGATGAACTAGTCAGTCTATAATGTTAATTTTGAGCCATCCGGAATGATATGGGAATAAAACCAAAGATTGGAACTGTAACTGCAGAAGTGCCTGTAAATAATGGATGAATTTGGTCTAAACTATAAAGTTATTTGATTATTTATCATTGGGAAACCATTCTCATTGCCATTAAAAATACTCAATAAGCATTTATATTTTACCAAAATTATCATTACAATTGTGATATTAATTTCAAAGTTTAACTTCAAAGTTGAATTGCAATATTTAAAAATTTAATATATAAAAATGTTAGTCAATTAATCATACGCACATTTTCGGTTAGAATCTTTTCAGCTCTATCTTCGCCCACAACTGAGATGATTTATATGTAACTTTCGATGGATCCTTTCAATTTTTTATCTTCTGGATCAATAGCTGAAAAGATTCGTTTGTAAAAAGCTGGCCGAAGAATGAGTTATTGTAGTTCTCCAGTTAAATGATTGATAACATTTCGCAATAACTCAGTTATTTTCATTACATTTAGTTTGTCCATCCTCAGTCGCTACTATATTTTAGTGGGAGCTGCGGAAATTGGGAGGAGTTGATCTCGAATACTGACAAATAATTTATAGAGATGATCTCGAGAGGCTTGAGGAATAATTTTTATGTAGGAACGGAAAGCATAGAAAGTCAAAAAGGCACATTCCTCAGATGTTTATGGAATTCTGTTTGCCAAAAGGAGAACACTTTTGTGCAATTACTGACGACTTTACCCTTTCATCTGCAATTGCCAATAATCTGAACGTTTCGCAAAGTATATCATTTTCTCCAAATTGCCTACAGTTTAATACATCTCAGCAATTTTTTTACAAACCTTCTTAATTTTTTATTTCAGTGCTTCTCCTCCATCCAGATTTTAGAGAACATTGAGTCCTTGGAGGTAGTAATTAATTTTCTTTTATGGGAGGAGGGGTAATTACGCAAGTTGCAGCAAAATTTAACTTGATGTCGCATGAGTATATCCCAAAGATCGTTCACATATTTATAAGGATCGCAAAAACATTTTCTAGCATTTTGAGGGGTCATCAGTTTCTAGTTGCTCATATGCAAAACTGTTGTATACAGTAATTGTAAGAGGATGATTTGTACCCAGGTGATAACTTAAAAAATTTAGTGATTTCTCATAGAATTATACTCCTTTGTTAATCTCCTTTCTTTGACTGTAATATTTCATCAGGATTTGAAAGGGCCTTATACAATCAGAATGCTTTTAAGGGATTGCTTTAAGTGCTATCTCAGCATATTTTCGCGCCACGTCTCTTTCCCCCATTTTAAAATATACTTATGCCAGTTCCGTCCAAAAATATGCCTAAGGCAGGGATCCAACTGGTTCTATCTTTTCATTGCTCATAATAGAGTGTAATTTTGACAAAATCTTTAACTCCTTAATACATTCGTTTAATTTATTAGCTTTTCTTTTCTCTTTATATTTTTTGCACATCTGCTTAATTTCAGAAGTGTCCAAATCGTATGTTTTAGCTGATCCGTGTATCTCAAGAATGTGAGCTACATTAAATATAGCGTCTAAAGCTTGAAAGAAGGGATAGTCGATAATTTTTAGTTTGACACCAAAGTGATAGCAAAGAGCATGGAGAATTCCGCCTCCCTGCATTTATGGAGGATAGCTTGTGATTTTATAATCATAATAACGATTTATTTCAGAATAAAGACTGTTGCGAAAAAAATATTCGCCTTGCTTTGATTTTACGAAAAGCAAGTTTAGAAAATCCACAAAGCACTCCTTAAATTATTGGAGTAAATCAGATCCACTTGTCCTTTGATCTACTGTCATCTCATGAAAAGTTTTGAAAAAATATCTCTTGCATGCTCGGGCTATCATCTCAGTTTATAATATCTTTTTGTTGAAGTCTAAGTTTACTTTTGAGGCGAGTGACCCAATGTATCGTATATTTATACCGTATTCATGAAGCAAATCCTATATACCGATACTGTCAACCAAAAAGACAGTTGTATTATCAAGCATTTTGGCAAGACTAGACATATGGTCTTCTTTCACACGTTTGCAGGCATCTGCCAGCTACAATTCACCCTAAGGATCAGGTTTTTCACTGACTTCGCAAAATACAACATTTGATAAAGCTGTTTTTGAACTAATCACTACTTATGGTCGTAAGTATCCTACTGATTTAATGATATCGCTATCAATAAAGAGAGGCCATAGTTTAGCCACGTTCATTAGATAAAATTAAGGCTCCTAAAGTTAAATTGATCCATTTGGTGGATACAGCAAGGAATCAGGATTAATCATATTGACAATACGATCATGAGGTAAATGTTTTGCTATTTTATGGAGTTCAAGTGTTAAGCTAAAAGGAATAGTTACTGATTTATTATCGGAAGACAGCATTGTGAACTCTTTCAGGTTGAGACTATTGCCGATTATCCTAAGAATATTCATATATTCCTATCGATATTGATAAATTGTGCCTGTAGGACCATGAACGAGTGTTTATAATCCTTCACAGGGACTATCGGCTTGACAAAAGACAGTGTATCCCATATACTTAACTAAGCAAGAAAGAGGAACTCTAATTTTTGGCATTTTTGGCACATCCCTTCTCAAACTGAGGGAGAGATTATTAAGTATATTGTGAGACAAAAACTACTGATGAAGGGTCTTCATTGCATTATAATCGAATCCCATTGTCCCGTTTTCTGTTTTGGATTTGACTCGTGCTACTCGAATGATTATTCCTTCAATCAGATATATTCCTTCTTCAGAATCCTTCTTTAAGTTATACCTATGATCGATTTCATCTATGCACTTCGCATTATGCAATCCGCCATTGATAAGCTCTTTGACCACAGCGACAGATTTTTATTTAAATTCTGCCATAAAACTGAATAGTTTGAACCAATTATTGGTTTTCAGTGCATAGTCCACCAGGCGGACGTAGCGATATTCCCATAGTTTCTCCAATGTTTTAACATTATTATCAATCTGCTATTGGGTAAGCTATTAGTGATGGAAGCTATTATTAGCTGTATCATTGGCAGCTGAGATTATCGAAGGTTCCTCGCGTTCGGACTGTTCTAATAGATGATCAATTTGGGATTGCATCATGATCTAATTTGTTCCAGGCTTGATGAATACTGCACTTTTTTATAGTTCAGAGGGATTACTCTGTTGAAAGGTGACTTATTTTTGTTGATTTATGGGAAAAGGTCGTTATTTTTATGGTGCCTCAGGTCGTCGCATCCAAGTTTTATATTATATATTTGGCGCAATTGGGAATAATCAAAAGACGAATGATGAAAGAAAGATGCATAAAGTAAAAAAATTAAAGATCATGTAGCACTTATATTTGTATTTTATAAATATTATTTCTGCTCCTAAACAAATATGATTCGATTCAAAAATAAGTTAATAATTAATACGAATGGAATGGGTTCTTCTAATTCTCGCAATATATGCAACTGTCTTTGCTATATTCATACAGCTATCTTTTGTCACCTGTCATAGTTATTAATAATGTCTACTGCCACTCGATTCCATCATTGATATTCCAGATTCAATGCTAAAAGGATTGGCAAATTACTTCAAGCTATTTAAAATAAGCTCTATAACTATATTAAGGATTGCAGACTCTCTTCTGATTAGTGAAATACTATTTGTTTCTTATAAAACACTAAACTTTGTTCGAGAACACTTGAAATTTATCGTAAAAACAATATCGCTAGCTTTAATAATTCTGGTTCTAACGTACATTGTTTCTGAGAAACTAAACAAATAATATAAAAGGAATATGGGATATTTGATAGAAAATGTAACAAACTATCTGAGTTAAATAAAAAATTGTTTGAGTGCCAAATGTAAGAATATTAAATAGTCATTATATTGAGAATCAAAGATCATAGAAATACTTTACTATTGATGATCATTTCAATTATTTAATATCTTTGTATATTATCACCTAATTAATCGCAAAAAAATCAAACTCTTATTTAATTAATAGTTGAGTCTGCAAGTGGTGCAATGCTTAAATAATTGGAACCGTCCAAGCTTTATTTAGTCCTAATACTAATCTTTTTAGTTTTGTTATCAAAAATTCAGATGTAAAGTAATATGAAACTATGACAGCTGTCAGTAAAAGGAATATGAATGCACAAACTATTGCAATTGAAGAAGTAATCTGACTTTAAAAATTGATGGGATTGTTGGATGCGTAATAGATCAAGAAGAAAACAGTGCCCAAATCAACGGCAAAGAACATTATAAACAGAAAGAATATAAGTTGATTTTATTGGTATTTATTTCTAAAGAAATGGCAATTGCAGCAAAGGTATTAGTAATTATAAGACAAGTCTACTTTTTGAAGGCATAATTAGCATTCTAATCCTTTTCTCATGATGTTGTCCTGTTCTGCTATATTTTTTGATTTAAATTGATGATTAACCCATCTTAAATAGCAATTTTCATGCACATATTGAAGACTGCCGATGCATTTGCAAGGGGTTATTATTTGATTCTCTTAACTCTAAACTGATTAAAAGCATATACGGCATTCCTTCATATTCTCTGTCATCTTCACTGTCCCAGAGTTTTATAGGCTATCAAAAGTCGCTTCTTTGGAAGTTGAAGGCTTATTAGAATATTTATGTGTTGCTGATGGCGATGAAATAACTTAATTGCGGTTAAAATTAATGCTGTCCATTTACTTTATTGCTTTATAGGAATAATATAAATAATGACCGAAATTTTTAGATCTGCAGAAGGTGCAAAAATTAATACTGGCCAAAATAAAATAAAGATTTACCGAATTAAATGATGGAAAATAATCAATTATTTTTGACATTGCTCTCGTTTTATCGAAAGAATTGATAATTCCTTGACTTGAGTGAATTATAGTTATATTTCTTGATTCTTTTCTTGTTAGTCTACTCGTCTATACTCTCAACTTCATGTATCCTTATTGATTTGGAGAACTTACGGGTCGAAATATCTGTATTTATTGTCTATTATTATGGAAGCTTTGGTATTTTTATTTAGAGCCCTACCTTTTAAGAATTAATTTTGGCTATATTAACTTACAGCTAATGGATGTCATTTTTAAGAGTATCAATTTATAAATTCAAAGATAACTAACTGATTTGATAATAACCTTCTCTACAAATAATCTAATTCCTTATAAAATCCCTTCGTCTTTACAAATTACCATCACTGCCTCGTTCGATGAGGCTATCACATTTTTTAATAAGTTATTTATACTGTTATTCCTTTGCTTAAAGGTGTATTAATGCTTATTTATTCTTTTCCTCCATCCTTCGCTTGGTCAATAGTTCCTTCCGAACTGTAATTAACTTAACCATTGATGGTGAAGACACCCGACTACTGGAAACTTGACTTTTATGTAATTCCAACTCATTTGGGTATGCTAGTTTTTCACTTTATTTAACAGATTTAAACCTATCCTTATTTAGTATGCCAGATATTTGCTTTATAGTCTGTACAGTCGAATTTGATGCATTCCGTTTTTTTATTTTTTATTTATCAAGGCTCAACTCATACGAATAATCTAAAGCTTTCTTCTTACCTTTTCGCAACTAAATATGCCAATTGTTACCACTGCTAGCTCTTGTCTCTGCACCGATAGAATTTCCTGATTTTTGCTCAAAACAAGAATGATCTTTTTAAGCATTTCTATCTTCTCTATAAGTTGCTGATTTTTTCGATTTAAAGTTGATGTGCTTAAATTTTATAGGAATTTGGATTTCTTTTCTATAGGAATGCCAAACAATACGTATTTTTACGAACTGTCATGAGCAATTTACAGCTATATTTATTACGGTACAGTCTCTTCTCTCGCATAAAACGAAGATTATTCCTCAAAATCTTACTAGTACAAATCGTTAGTTTCCGCTTCAGTGGGCCATCTTTTGTCTTCGGTATCTCTGGAATCATTTAAAAAGCATTTAGCAGAATTATTTTTAAGTTAGGACAACTTGGTATTTGCTGATTTATTATAACTGCGGATAGATATTTCTGTTGATTAACGAGGGTATAACTGAGATCGTATGAAAAGCGGTGGCAAAACTGATGCAGGTATCATTATTTATAATTAATTAAAATAAATTTATATAACATAGGAAAACCTTCTCATTTGTCTTTTACTCACAGTTTGATGGTTGCATTCAGTAGAAAATTTAAATTTATTTTTGTAAGTATCGGTTCATGTTTTAAAAAACTCAAACTCATATGAAAATCATAGAGTTAATTTACAATCATATTATTTTCTAATCTACCACTATGGCCTATCTTTGGTTTCAACTAACAGTCGTTTGTTCAAAGTATACCCGATCAGAATTAGAAAAGCCATTATTCCAAAAATAAACTCAGGTCCATTGAACATTTAGACAAAAATAGGAAAGATGAAAGCAACTAAGGAAGCTGTAAACCAATTTATCATAGAGCCAATCGATACGATATTTGATTAAACAATTTCAGGAAGATAGATCCATACAATGGGTCCAATAGTCAAACTAAATAGACTTCGTATCGAGAGTAGTCCCAATATAATAATAGCGTTAGGTATCCATACACTTAAATCTGAATGATTGTAATATGAACTCTTCCAAATATAAGTCAGACTAATAGTACAATGAGTGGCAGCCATAGCCAATAAACCCCTTTGAATCATTTCCTTTCTGCCATATTTTTAGAGAAGTTTCATTCCATAAAAAGTCATAACAAATCCCAATGTTTGCATGAAAATGGGTAAAACTTTTTACATTGAAGGAATAGTATCCAATAATATTTCTCCTGTGTAAAGGACTATTATTTGTATTCCCGTTATTTGCTGCAAAGCAGAAAGATGGAAAGCTGCATAAGTAGCTATTTTATTACTCTTTCCTTTTTCTTTTTTTATCACTGTCAAGGCATTGATATCATCATCTGGTTACGAAAATTCTTAATTTTGAGGTGATTTGTGAATCATTTCTATTATTTTTTATAACTCTGCAATCCTTTTATCTACGTTTTATGAGGAATATATCTAATTTATCAAAATGCAGGCCTCCTCTCTTCTCCCTTGCTCGAGAAGATATTTTGGCGTTTCATAAGGAAAATTGAACTTTAAGTTAAAAATCTGCACTCCTAAAAAGAAAATGGGAGTCACGTACACTATTCTCCAGTATATTTCAGGCGATAAAAATAGAGACAAAATGTATGTCTGCACAAAAGTAAAGATCAGACCAATAGACAGCATGAGTTGGTTTATTGAGCCCATTTGTCCAGCCATTTAGATTGGAACAAACTCTTTGATATAGATTGAACGAAACACTGATGTCATTCCCACAGATATTCCTTGAACCAAACGACAAATGAAGATCAGTTAGATTATTTTGGTTTGAAGAAGAAGGGTAGCAATGATTGAAACATAGGCTATATATAGAATGCATTATCTTTATAAGAGAAGGATACTTCCTTGAAAAAGTGGACAACATATGAGAGGAAAGATAGCCTCCAACTCCAGCTCCGATAAAAATGCAGAAAGAAAGAAGTCCCTGCATGAGGGCCATATCCTGTTTAATATTGAATAGTTTGATTGTGTCATCAAAGTTGATGGTATTGAAATAGGCAAGTATAAATCCAGAATAGGTCGAAGCCAAACAGATATTGATCACGACTTTAAGAATATGTGTCTCGCCTTGATACTTTGATGGTTGTGACTACTCAAGGTTATATTCTTAACTATCCATCTGCTAAATTTATTACATAAATGTTCTATTAAACATAAATTTACAATCAGCTAATGGAACATTCAAACTAACAAAATACAGTTATTTAGGACCAATCCTTCGAGTAAATCATAATATTGAAGTCGTTCCTCTTACTGATTAATCTTGAAATAATTATATATGCAGGGCCTATATCTCCCCAAATAAATTGCTTGTCGCCTCATTGAGTTGTAAGTCAGCATTCAGGATGGTGGACTCAGTCGTCAATCAATCATCGACCTGATTGAGTGCTATACTGTATGAATTTTTCCACTTAGAGAGCTGTTGAGTTCTACAACTAGAAAGGAGATGATCGCCGTCTTCACTATTATCAGCATAAGTTGCAGGATTTTTTGCAACAACCAGCTATCTCTGAAGTGTTGCAACGCGGCAGCAAGAGTGATTTAACACTGCGCAGGGAGAAGAATTAGGAATCCGTGCGAAAATTGGGCAACCAAAGCTAAGAGCTCGCCAGACGGTTGATTGAGGAGAGCCATAAACAGCAACTGGTGGTTCAACAGAATATTGCCAAGCAAGAGCAGACTCTTGAGGAGCGAATATAACGCAAAAGAGCAAATAGTCATCGTCTTCCACGTGCCAAGATTAATTCTGCGTCTTTTACCTGCCCCTCCCGTGAGTAATAGACAATTTGTTATGTATAATTGCCGTCTCCTCCTCCGAAAGGTCACTGAGCGTTGACTATTGTCCCTGATATAATAGCAAAATCCAGTCAATAAATCGGATATTTGAAATACTTCTCAAGGAATATATTCCTTTTAAATTTAAACATTATGAACATGAAGAATCTGGTTTTATTGCTATTCATAACGATAGGCGCTTTGGGATTGGATATCGGAGAGTGCCTGCAGCGACACAGCAACGGAGTCACCTGCCTGAAGTGCAGAGATAACTACCACCTTTTCGAAGGTCACTGCTTCATCGATATTCTAGGGTGCACGGAGTATTATGAGGGCAATATCTGCAAGCAGTGCGATAACAACTACATGCTTGTGAACAATCTTTGCTGTGATGCAAATTGTCTTGCTAAAATATTTGCAGCAACCTCAAAAACTTTGCCAAAAGTTCCCTCTGATCATGCTCAGGTCTTAACTAAAATTTTACCTGTGGTCTAGCAGGGTCCTCTTCAAGGCAGTCATTTTAGACTGGCGAACATCCAGTCTCATGGCTTTATTTCAATTACTCGCTATTACTTGCTCTATTATATTACTGTCTCATACACAGAAGAATATATATCCAAGAGGGCCATTGTGGATTATAACCCTTAAAGCGAAACTGTTTTGCTCATTGACTGGAGGTAGGTCACTCATAAATCACAGTTCTCGTACATATAGAAACAGTAACTCTCGAGCAGTAACTATACATCCGTGCTTGGACAATTCACAACCTTGTATCCTCAGATCAGTGATGTCAGTCAGTACAAAATTACTTTGGATGATCTAGGAAATGTCAAATAATATAGAGTCCTCTTCCAAGATAATAACTCAAGTACTGTTAATCTGAAGGTTTTCTATATTCTAAATGGAACTGTTGTCCTTTTGGCTAATTAAACTGATCCAATCGGACAATTTTAACCTTATAGAAGATATTATGAAAACTCATCTCAGTTGGAGGAAGCCGCATCTTCTAATAATATTCTCCAAAGCGCAATTGATTTAGCTTCTAGCTTGCCCATTGCAGATAATATTTCATTTGAACTAGGAGTGGAGTGGGCAACATAGCCTCAAATAATCGTCTTCAAATTATATGGACAAAATACGACTCATACAATCTAGATAGTGCTTCATTATACGAATACCGCTAGTAGTTGCAATGTCGTGAGTGCAATTTCGCACAAACATAAAATTCCTTCTCCCAGTCAAGTTGAATTACCCACCACCAAAGACTCAGTGATATAATCTTAGGGCGAAAGTCAATAAACGATCGAATACTCAGACAATAACACTTTCATTATAAACTTACTAGCAAATACAACAAAATATCTGCAATCATTTTCTGGGATTGTGCCATTAAGCAAACAAACTGAATATCAATTTATTATGAAATTACTTCAAACGAACCCAACAAGTATTATGCTTGTAGGTAATTGCAAATTTACATAAATTACTCTTGTATTTTAATCTGTTTCATCTGGTAATTTTGTTTTTGTGTACTTCCTTGAAGATAATCGGTCTAATGATCTCAGTTATTTTGGTTCTTTACAATCAAACAACAGTCAAGATCCCTCTTTTACAACAAACTCTCAATCAGTGTTTAATACCTCTGAATTTCAGACAAGTTTTGGCTACAAGCCTACTTTCTCTGCAACCGATGTGAAGAATATTACCATGAGGGATAATGGCATATTTCGGCGTAAAACAATAACTGTTGCTGTAAGCAATGGTAGTCTGAAAAAATATTATATGTACTTTAAGTTAAAAGGGCAACAACAACTAAAGTTATATAGTTGTGCTTGCAACTCCAAAAATGGAGAGTATCATAGCCAAAGCTGGACAGACGCTTTTGGAATAAAGAAAATTCGCACTAACAATGTTTAAAAAACTCAAGAGAATGATAAATTTGCTGCCATTTCTCTCGATTTTTTTAAAATTAATAGTCCATAGATAGCCGCATGGTCAATAATCATAATCGAAGTAACAGATTATTAATTGAAACTGGAGTATGTATTTACTCTCAATGATGAAGGAAATAATTTTGCCATTGGAGTAGTTCTATATGATAAAGACGACTAATCTAATGTCTTATTGGCAATTGATTAAATGTCAGCCTAATAGTACGTCAACTTCAATTAAACATAAGGATCTACTACGCTTGTAGATCCCGAGCGACTACCATAAGAATCAGTGACTAATTAAATTGTTTAAATCATCATGAACCAATTAGATAGTTATAATCTAACTAATTCTTCTATTGAGGCGGTCATTCGCAGCCAGGTTTCTCCCAATATCGAGAAATAAATTTTAATTATTCAAGACAGTAATTCGATTTATTGGGCTATTTTCAGCGTAACTAACATTAATAATACCATCAATAGCACCTTTTAACCAGTCATATAAGAAATTAAAATTATTAACGCTTCAACTGTATAAATTCTAATCAGTAATAGTAGCGATCAAAGTAATGAGTTGCAATAACGTGCTGAAGAAGTGTAAAGTATCTCTTCCGGTGTAATCTATTAAGGTGAAGCATTTCAAATATAAAACAATGTTAAAATCGACAGATTAAGTCAGGATATGAAGAATATTATTAACTTTATCATTGAACAATAAAATGCGACAGTTGAAGGCAATCTTTCCAATATCGAGCAGCACTACGATGGAATAGTAACAGAGTTCGCTTTCATTTATAATGCTAATAACTTATATATCCGTTACTTTGTGATTCGAGCTGTTAATACTTCTTTTCCTTTATATTATATGGGCAAAGACAACATCACCGAAAACCCTGAATAAAATCAATACTTTGTGCCTCTAAATCCATTAAACAAAACGAATAAATCCAGTTAATTTAATAAGTTAGCGAATACGATAAACTAAGCAGAAGGATAAAAATATAGTTTGGGCAATATTATGGATATGTGGGTAAGAACCTTTCCTAATGGATAATACATTGTCGGATATTTCGTGGATAGTGTGGGCCAATCGGCTGCATATATCTTAAATGTAAATAAATAAACTGTGATATTAGAATATATCCAAACAAGAAGCCATAATGTAATAATTGATGATATTGTACCCACAGTTGAAATTAAAATTGAGGAAAATATAAATATCTCAAATGTAAATGTGGGAAGTAGTCAATCAATAGAAGTGTGCAATCAAACAAAGTATCAGGATAAATGGATAAAATAAAAATAATCAGATAATAATACAGAAGAATATATTATATTGCCATGGGATAATTATAAAATAAAAAATATAAAGAAAAATAAATTAAATTAAACAAATTAAACTTAAACTACTACAATCAGCAATGTCAGCAGTCCTACCTAAACGTAGATACAAGCACCAACAACAACAACCAATGCCAGCAGTCCAATTTAAAACTAAACCAATACAAGCACCAATGACAGCAGTCCTACCTAAACGTCGACACAAGCACC
>Ga0302186_10001721_pt1 | contig 17694 bp, 12 predicted proteins | sample II_Bog_E1_2_FD_198782 | JGI IMG/M metagenome (GOLD analysis project Ga0302186, IMG submission 198782) | Peat permafrost microbial communities from Stordalen Mire near Abisko, Sweden - II_Bog_E1_1 | ecosystem: Environmental > Terrestrial > Soil > Wetlands > Peat | place: Sweden: Abisko...
TTGATATAACCAATGATAAAATAATACTTGATGGAATAAGTCATGATCATATATTAAAAATAATAGAAAAAAATGATGCTGATCATATTTTCTTGCCTGTTTTGTATGCATGTGATGCGGAGAATTCTGGACATTTTGGATTATTGGCATTATACAAAAAAACCAAATGTGCGTATTTGGTTGATCCAAATGGTAAACCAACATATTTTGATAATATACTGGCTATGGACATTTCGAGTATGATTGAAGATTTACTTGTGAATTATTTTGAAAGTATTGATTATACTTTTGTGAAATCTTCTGTGTGGAACAAAAATAAAATTTATTTGAACAAAAATTTTGGTGATGTGGGCATCGAATCTGGGAATTGCATGATATTGGGAATTATGATGTGTAATATGATATACATTACAGATATTGATCCAAATGAATTATTTCAAATTTTCAATAAATTATCTTCACACGAACTTGCATATTTCATAAAACAATATTCCATTGGTATGTATAATGTTCTCGAATTTGATGGAAGATGTAAATCAAAATTATATGACATGTATGAATTATACAAACAAATGATTCCTGAATGCAAATTTAATGATTTCCAAATGATGGTAAATGATATCAAAAAAGAGAATCCGGAAACATATATGGATGTATTAGGTAATTTAGTTGCTGTTGCTTAATTTATTTGATTTATGATGCATGTTTATAATTCATAATTTATTTTATCACCAATCAATAAATGAATTTCGAAATATATAAATTAGAGAAAAATGATTATTATTGTGGATATTTAGATGTATTAAAACAATTGACTGTTGTTGGAGATGTTAATTATGTTGATTTTTGTGAACAATTTGATAAGATTACATCCAATGTATATGTAATCAAACATGATGATAAAGTAATTGGTACTGGTAGTATATATTTTGAATATAAATTTACTCATGATTTGGGATGTATTGGACATATTGAAGACATAGTAATTGATTCAAAATATAGGAAGAATGGATTAGGAAAAATGATAATTGACAAATTAGTGAAAATGGGAAAAGACAATAATTGTTATAAAGTGATACTTGATTGTAAGGATAACAATGTATTATTTTATGATAAATTAGGTTTTAAGAAAAATGAAATACAGATGGCAATATATTTTTAATAAAAAATTGAAATATCAAGTTATTGAAGGCTTCGTATTTATTTTGATATTATATATACTAAAATGATGACTATTGATAGAAATATTAAAAATGATGTGATATTGGAAACATTCAAGTTAGTATTTAGTTACATCGAAAAATATATTGAAGAAAATGATAAAAAGAAGAATACAGTTTATTCATTATTTACTGGTGTTCTTTTATTTTTGGGATTAAATAAACATTTTCATGAAATTTTTAGTGCTTATAGATACAGAAAATACAGAATAATTTACCATCCAAGATATTTGCCAAAATACAAAATATTCAAACCATCAAAAATAACAGTGAAAAAATTCACACATTTACAAACATTATGCGAAAATGACTTGACAAAAAATATTGTTTTATTGAGATTTGCAAATAACATTCCAAAATATAAAGATGCATATATTTTAGAACAATTATCACATGATCACTTTAAAAATGTAAAATATGTTGAATTTGGTCGTGAATTTAATAGTCAAGTGCCATGTTTGAACAAATCTAAAATTCAATATTTGAACACTGGAGAAAATTTTAATGGTTCTATCAATGATTTAGATACTTCTGAATTGAAAGAATTGATATTTGGTGAAAAATATAATTGGGTGACAGAAATTGTTGCTCCAAAATTGAAGAAAGTAATATGTGGAGAATTATATAATCAATCAATTGATTTTTTGAAACATTGCAAAGATTTAGAGGTTATTGAATTGAAAAAAAATTTCAAATGTCACATAAGCGTATTATTTGAACTCAAGAATTTAAGATCTATTTCCATTGATAATTTGTCAAACCATATGATGAATCATAAGTGCATGAAGATTTTACCAAATTTGAAATTTTTGAATATTGGTGATTCAAGTTTGGATGGAAATATGGTAAAATATTTTCCGGAATTGGAAACATTATATGTGAGAGATATGACTAACATGGAAAATTTAGTGCAATTGAAATATCTTAAAGTTCTTGCTATTTCTTTGCATACTACACATACTATATCTTGGTTGCAATATTGTCCAAATTTAAAAATTCTTTACGTTAACAATGAACCATTAAAAGAACTAAAAAAAGATACTGAAATAGAAGAAATTAAATTACCAGATCATTACAAAGGAAATTTGGATGGATTGCAATATTTGAAATATTTAAGAAAGATTGAATTATCAAAATATTTCATTAAGAGTATAGACATTTTATTGGAATGTGATAATTTAACTTTTGTTGGATTATCAGTTGATTATAATAATACTCTTGTAGTAGATAAATTAAAAGAAAAATCTATCGAAATTAAATATATTCTACCAAGAGAAGAGAAAGAAGAAGAAGAATCTGAGAGTATGACTGGATTATTTTCAGATGATGAAGACAGTTGTGATATTGCATAAAAAAGTTAAAATTTTAATTATTTTTTTATTAAAGTCATGGGAAGCAAATAATTGTTTTATCTTCTTCTATTTCTCAAATCATCATATCTTAAACATTCACCATTTGTATTATTTTCTTTACAAGTTGCTGGTACTTTATACAACCAATTTGCAAATTCAGTTTGTTGATTTGGTACTGCTGTATTGGGCACCGTATAGAATTGCCTTTGTGAATTTTCTCTTTCCCACACTTCATCAACATCTCTAAATAGATTATCATTAAAGTTAACAATCATATTATCATTTATATCTTCATCAAACGAATTACATGCCACAGGAACATCACCATTATTAAAATCTGCAACACTCGGATTCATGAATGGATTATCAACAGATGGTCTTCTACACGTATTTCTTTTATAATTTTCCAATTCATCAACACTATAATAATTTATTTGATTTTCTTTATCATCTTTATCAGTGTATGCAGAATATCTATCACCGATGATTAATTTATTATCAGCATCATAATATCCAGTTTCTACTTTATAGTTTGTTTGTTCTTTTTCTTCTGGATCAATTGCAAGATTATACGTATCTGAACCATCATGAGTCAACTGTTCATGCACTCTTGCATCATCAATAGATCTTTGTGTTTTTCTGATGTCTAAAATTTTATTTAGTTGTTTTACATGTCCTTGATTATCAAAACTGTCAATTAGATATAATAATGCAATAACACCAATGATAGTAACTGGTACATATAATAGATTATTGCCCATATTAAAAATTAATATTAAAAAGAAGAAATAAATAGCAAATCTGGTCACTGCATTTAATTGTTCTATTCTTGACGAATTATATAATGGAAAGAATTTGAGATAGTTGGTGTCTCTATAAAGTTCATTTGGGTCATTTATCCAAAATTCTTCTTTTTTGAATATTGGTCTTTTACAATTATTATTCATTTATATTTTTAAGCAACAAAATAATTTATATTCATATTTTATTGTTTTTTAATTTTTTTGTTTATTTTTTTCATACATTTCTTTATCTTTGGTTATTTTTTGATGATTTTTTAGTAATTTTAATTGTTCGATACGTTGCATTTGAATTTCATATTCTAATTTTTTAAGAGCCTTTATTTGTTGTATTTTTTCATCTTTTGAAGTTTCATTATTGGAAAAATCTTTTTGTGAATATTCTTGAGTATCAATTTGTGCAATAGCTGAATTATCAATTGTTGTAATTGTTGGTTGATCATTTGACATTTCTTTTATTTGTTCTTCAGGTGAAGTTATTGGTATTTTTAATTTTTTATATAAAACATCATATGCTTCTATTATTTCTTCCAATGGATCAGATGCATTATATTGTTTATCTAATTTTGCACCCATTGCTGTTGCTAATCCATTCAATTTTCCAATTGTATATATTTTTTGATGTAACATTTTATTTGCATTTTCTTCTTCTTGTCTGATTTTTTCCATATTTTTAATATCTTGTATTCTTTTGATGGTATTGAGTATTATTTCATCGAATTTTTCATTTGCACCTTTAATTGTGATTACATCTTGATTATTATAAAAAAATATAGTTGTTGGCGTACTTTCAACTTTCTTTTTATATTTATCTGTTTCGAATTTGAAATTTTGTAAATCTATATATGCAAACCAACATGTTTTATGTATACTTGCTGATTTAATAAATGTTGGTTTAAATTTTTTGCATGGTGGACAATCTTTTTGTGAAAACATTACAACAACTAAATCTTGAACATGTTCGTTCAACAAATGAGCAAGTTTATTTTCACTAAGAATTTGAAATATATTATTAGTTGACATTATCAATTAATAGTATATAATAGTTTATTTTTAAAACATTTAACGCATATTATTTTATTTTTTTATTTTTTTTTATTATTTTTTTTATTTTTATTATTTTTATCACTCATTTTAGACATTATATTTCCCATTTTTTTTTCGTCTAAATCTTTGAAGTCATTCATTGAAATTCCCATCATATTCATCATAGCTTTATATTCTGTTGGTAATCCTTTACCTGTACTCATCATTTTCATTACTTCCATTGGATTCATATTTACACCAGTCATCTTGCTTGCACCCTTAAATAATTTATCCATATCTACATTAGAATTTTGAATTTCTGGTTGCATTTTGCTGCCAATAGAATTTACAATTTTCATCATATCTTCCATGGGTTTTCCTGTACTTTCAGAATTCTTTATCTCATCCTTTAAATTTGTCAATATATTTGTTATTAAATTTTTTGTGTTCGGATCATTATCAGTGCCAATTATATTTTGAATATTATCTGTTGCTGTATTAATGTCATCTTGTGTCATATTACCCAATTGTTGTTTTATTCCATTTATATCTAACATCTTGTCCATTCCCAATAGTGATCCAATGCCAAGTTGTGATTTGTTTTTATCTTCTTCTGATATTGGTAAATCTTTTGGTCCAGAAAATAATTCATCAATTCCATAATTTGGATTATCTTCTCCAATTCCAATATATGGATTAAATGATGATGTAATTGCCTGATCTTGTTGTATTTGTGGTTCTCTTTCTTTATTTTCGATTATTGTTTCTGCCAAGTGATATAAAATATTGATATATATCCAAGATTTCTTTTTTTGTCCATCTGTTAATTTAGGCCATATTTCTGAAAAATCAATTCCTGGAAATGGTTTGAATTGATCAGTAAATATTGTTTCATCTTTTTGTTTTATTTGTTCTTTGAATTCTCTTGTATTACTTATAAATCTCAAAATAACTTTGTTCATATTTAATTGTTCATATTTTTCAAGAAATTCGCGTGTTCCATTTGTTGAGTAATATCTATCTAAATCAACAATAAATTTATACAAATTTACAACATATGTATCATAATGGTTAGTCATATATGAATATATGTGAGATTATTTTAAGTGTTTTAAAAAAATTGTTTGATATTTTGTTTACTGATTTTTTTACAAAAAAATTGATAATTTATATGTATGAAATGCTCATTAATTTGTAATAATAATAATAAATGACTGACTTTAACATTTTTTTGAAATTATCTGGAATGAAGAATATGGTCAAAATAATGAATCCTGATAAAGATTTGCAGCGAGATGACCAGAGAGTTATATTTACTTTTGGTAATGATGGATTAAATAGTACTATTGTAAATTCAAAAAGGTGTAATTTCAATGCATTAAAAAAGATATTGAATATTTTATACAAGATATTAGTATTATGTATTTTACTATGGCCATTTATACTATCAATTGTTGAAGCAGCACAAAAAAAGAATATTCAATATTTTACTGCTAATTTATTTACATCATTGGGAGTTTTACAGTTTATATTTGGAATATATTATTACAACAAGGATCATTACACAAAAAGTGTTAAGAGGAATTCAGAATATTATACTTGGATATATGGATCACATATAGTTGCAATTCTATTAAGTGTAGTAATAGCAATTTTGTCAGTGATACTGTTAGTGAAAAATAAAAATTTATTGATGTTTGAAGAAATATGGTTTGAATTAAAAATTGGATCTAAAGTGATATTTTGCATTGCAATATTTATAAATAAATTTTATGAATGTTTTGTGATATTTACAAACATTGTAACATTTTCATCAATATTTATATTGCACAGTATTGAAATAAAAAAATTCAAAATATTGATTGAGAAATTTTTGGACAAAGAACAAAATGTGATATTTGATAATATTATGGAAGAACACACAGAGAAGAAAAAATATCACAGTGAATCGGTTAGTAAATTAAATGCATTGTTCATATCGACAACAATATGTGGTTTGATTGGAACATATTTTATAACAATATATATTAAAAAATCAAATACTATATCAGTATTTCATTATATATACATTGGAATATTTGTGGTGACTGAAATTATATATATATATTCTATTAATAAGGTTAAATCGTATATATCTGACATAATAGATATAATAAGTTCTGATAAAATAATAACTGTATATTTGGAACAAACACCATTTCAAGATTTGAGACCAACCGAAAATAATAATGAATTAGTAAATGAGATAAGAGAAATAAAAGATATGTGCAAACGTACAATGATTAAATCTTTTGAAATTGTTAATTATGTGAAATGGCAATCAATACATAGAAAATTGGCAGAATCATGGGATAGTTTTAACATTTTAGGTTTTGAATTAGATGATTCAACATTGGCAACAAAAACAATTACGGTTATAATTGGTTTCTTCATGATTTTAAATTTAAATTCTGCATTGGGACTAACAATCGCAACTTAATTTGTAAATTAAGTTGTAATAATATATTTATTTTTTTATGTGGATAAAATAACATTTATACGTTTAATAATATATAAAAAATATATAATAATAAGTATTATGAACAATACAGAACAAATAATAATTGATTTCAATGACACATTAATGGATTTTGCAATGAATTTAGCAAAAGTGTGTAATAATTCATTGATATCTGACAATATACAATATATAAAATCAGCATTGAAGACAAATGAAAACAAAACAAAATTCATAGATACATTTGTGACTAAAATATTGCCATATAAAACTAATATTGACAATGAGAACGAAAAAGAACGTGAAGAATTCTTTTTGAATAAATCATATGATGATGATGCTAATGGTGATAAATCAACAGCAAGTAAAATTTTTGAATTTAAAAAAATTTGGAAAACACTATCGAAAGATAATAAAGATTGTGTTATTCAATACATGCAAATATTGTGTGAAATTTCCAGCGAGTATTACAATAATATAATCTCGACTTAATAATGATGTTTATTATTATTATGCAAATTTGCTTGCTCAGTTTTCATTAATATGTCATATTGTTGCTCTTTTTGTACTTTTATGTTATCTTGATCTTGATTAATTCTATTATTTTTGATATGTTCTAAATATTTTTGTTGATCTTTTTTATTTATTTTAATTACTTCTTCATTTGGTGCAGTGAAGATGATATTTGATTTTTCATCTTTAAAACCTTGAAATGAATGTGACATTGCTTTATCAATTGATTTGTATGCATAAGAATCTGATATACCATTCATTTCTGAATCAACCCAACCTAATGGTCCAGAATTTTCAATCATCATTTTCATTAATGATTTTTGTGTATTTTCTCTTATGAATTTTGCTTTTGTTACCCATTCAAATGCTTCTTTTCCGACTAGGGGTTTATTAATAGTTGATACAATCATAGTTGGCACGTATGTTATTTCGATGGGTACTTTATTCATATTGTCATCTACACAAAATAATCTAAAATATGATATCATGTTTTCATTCTGTAATATATTTAATAAATTACAACAGTCTTTGCATTTCTTACTATAAAAAATGATATTAATGTTATTACTCATCTATACTATCATTTATAAATTTTTTAAACGAATTTAAACATGGAAAAGAAATGTCTGAATATAACACTTGTATTAACTGAGTTTCATCAAAAAAATTGAAAATAATATTAAATAATTTAAATAATTAATATTATATATCTACTATAAACATATATGAGCACAGATATTACTATAATTGAGTTAGAGAAGCAATCTTCTCAGGGATTACAAGAAAGTAAATTAATACTTCAATTTTCTGGTAAATTGGCAAGTACTACATTGACAAATTCATTAAGAAGATGTGCGCTAAATAATATCCCAACATATGCATTTGATCCCAATACTATATACATAGATGGGAACAGTTCTATATTTGATAATGATGAGATGAGATGCAGAATTTCTCAAATTATAATTCCTGAAATTACAGTTCCAGTTATTCATCTTGAAAATAAATATTGGAAAGATATTGATTTTGGAGATACCAATAGACCCAAACACCCAAAAGATAAAATGTTAATTGAATTTTATATCAATGCAAGAAATGATACTACTTCAGTTATGAATGTAACAACAAATGATGCAGATATATATATTGATAGCGATTCTGTAAAAAAAATTGATGCAGCTTTTCCACATTTAGTCATACAATTAAAACCAAAACAAATCTTCAAATGTAGAGCAGTAGCTCAATTGGGTATTGGTTTAAAAAATAATATATGGTCTGGTGCTGCAAATTCATATTATGATGAGTTAAGTGAAAATAAAATCAAATTCACAATATTATCACAAGGACAAATGCATGAATATGATATTTTGTACAGATCTTGTATTGTCATCCAAAAAGAATTATTATTTCTCAAACATATATTCAAAAATTCAATTGATAAACACAAAACAAAAGATATTAAATTAAAGATAGATAATTATGATTATACAGTTTGTGGAATATTAAATGAATTCTTACAATCACACAATGATGTAATATTCTCGGCAATATCTAAACCAGATCATTTGATTTCACAAATAGTCATCACATTGAAAACCAATAAAAATCACCCAATTGACATATTATTTGAAGTTGTTGATCATTTAGTCAAAGTTTACGAAAATATCAAAAATCAATTGATGAAATTGGGAAAAAAACATATCACATTATCATCTGAATGATAATGATAACATTAATTTATAAATTATGAATGTATTAATTTAAAATATATTCGTTAACAATACTTTTTTTAATTAAATGATCTATTTGAAGTACTTGGCGCAAATCTACTTGAAGTATTTGATGTGAATCTACTTGATGTATTTGATGCATTTGGTGTGAATCTACTTGATGTGTTTGGTGCAAATCTGCTAACTGGTCTTGTATTGGATCTATTGACAATTCTATCAGAAGGAGCAAATCGATCATTAAAATTATTTGGTCTATTATTTCTTGGATTTCTGGTTTTTACAAATTTTGTTTTTGATTTATCCAATAATTCTTTATTATATTCTTCATCATTCATCTTATCAAACATTAATTTAGATTGTGTCAATGAATGAATACAATGTCTATTTAAAAAGGTCACATTCTGATTCTCTAATAATTTCATTCTATCTTGATATAGTTGCTTCAATTCGTTTTGTGGTAAACTTTTTATATAGTTATACACATCATATATATTTATTGATTCATTTTCAGATGAAATATCCAATGATTCTATTTTTTCTGTTTTTTCTGATGTATCATCATTTTTATTTTCAATATATATTCCATGAAGCGAATACAATAATTTTTTGTATTGTCCTGTTAATAAACTGTACATTTCTGGATTCTTTTTATTTCTTGTATTGTGATAAATATTTAATATTTCTTTGGCCATATTTCTCATTGATGTATGAATTCTCTTCATCACTTCATAATTAAATTTTGTAAAATATGGTGTAAAATCATTCAATTTATCTTTTTGGTACAATTCCAAAAAACATTGGTGAATATTGCTATTGTTTGGTTTCATTTTTGCAATTCTTTGATAAATTTCTGTTTGTAATTTCAAAATTTTGAATCTTGATTTAAATTTTTCACCTTCGTATACTCTTAATACATATCCTTCAGTTGTTATTAATTTATTTGATTCATCATTTTTGCTTACATCATTAAGATTTTTCAATAATTCATCAATATTATTAACAGTTTCGTAATTCACCGCATATTCATTATCTTTAATTGAATATTCAACTTCTTCTAATGTATATTTTCTTGTGGTCATGATATGAAATATTGATTTATATTCATCTCCCAAATAAGAATAATTCACAATGTTTTTATTTTTATGATGAATCAACACAAAATGATAACATAAATCTTTATCTAAATCATCTAATGTAAATTTATTATCTATGACTTCCATAAATAGATCATAATATGATTTATTTCTAATCCATGTTGATTTACTTGCATCTAAACATCTTCTTGTGGATACATACCATTTGTTATTATGGTAATAAACTAATAATAATGTACCTTCATAACATTTTTGAATAACAATATTATCCAAATTAATATCTTTTATATATTCAAGAGCATCATCATTATATATTATTTTATTATATTGTGTTCCCAGTGGTTTTAATGATACTTTATCAATTATGTAACTTCTACAATTTGTTTCAATGTCATTTATTTGAGATAGAATTTTATTATCATTGCTATAATAAAATATAGCTGCTGCATCATCTTCTTTCATACTGATATGATAAATTTGTTTTTCGTCATCATCTTTTCTTTCTAATTCGTGTTTTAAATCATCAAATAGTATAGTATTTTTTTGTGTTAATAATGTTGCAATAAGATTTTCAATAGGTAAAATAGATAAATTGTTCATAAGTATCAGTAATTATAACATTTTATATATATATTTCTTTAAGTAAATTATTTGTAGTATTTTTTCTTACATTATAATATAATTTGATAATCAGAAATGTATATTAATAAAATTGAGGAATTGATCGACATGTTATTAGATGATTTTTACAATGTTGTAATCATCAACAATAAAGAATTTTTAAAAATTATAAATGAAATAAATTTCATTAAATATCAAATAGAGATAAACAAAATACTCATTGATTATGAAAAATCAATCGATAAAAAGGATATTGAAGAAATTGTCACAAGAAAAGAAAATATTAAAACTATTATTGAAATAATTAAAAAGTATCTAGGATATTACGTATTTCTCACAATTGCATTCTTCTACAAAGGTAAAATAGAAACATTCATAAATAATACAATAGAATTTTTCAAAAATCAACCATCATACAATTTCAAAATTGATAATTTTTTTAATAGTGAAAGCAACAGTAATATCATAAAATTTAATGAATTAATACAAAGGATCATTGGACTTGTTGATTCAGAACCAAATAAATTAGCAATTCTTGCATCAAAACCTATGTATGTTGATGCTATTAACTTTCTCAATGTTTTTGGGCAAGAATTTGTGTTGGCAAACTTTAAACTTGAAAATTTAGAAGGAAACAAACATTTACAAGCACATAACATAATTAAAGTTCTTATTCTCAATGAATTATACATAAAAACAGATAAAAATGAAATATATGAAATTTTACAAGAAGCTGACAAAATAGATAAAACATATATTTACATTGATATCATTATTCCAAAAGCAGATTATATTGATTACAGTATGATTGAGTCTGTTTTGGAACAAGATGATGTTCAATCTGGATTAGCATCAGAAATATATGATTTTATATTAAAAGGAGCTGATGTTGATATTGATTTGTCAATTGATGAAAAAATTACATCTCTCATTAATCATAAAATTGTTATTCCCATTGTTGATGATTTCTTATTATATCACAAAGATACAGAACGTTATGAAAAAGTAACAATGGATACTAAGAAAAAAAAAGAAGATACGAAAATAAGATATATTATCAGTAAAATTGATGCCGTCACAGAATATTATTCACAATCTGTGCAAAAAAGTGAAGCTGCTAAAAAAGAATTGGATAAATATTTTTATATGCCATTATCAGATAGAAATGCGATATTAATAAACAACAATGAAGAATTAAAAATTATAAAAAAATTATTGCTCCAAGGAAAAAGAACACTTGAAGGAAATGAATATTATAATGATTTGATGAGTTTCAGAAGATATCCATACATAAATTTTAAAGAGTTTAATAAATATGGATTTTCATTTAATTGCACAGAAACAATTGATGCTGTACGTTATGTTAACTTTGAACATGAAAAACACACAGATTTGGATATGCGTGTTGGTACCAGTGGATACAACATTAATATAATTGGATTTTTAATACCATCCAATGCAATGCCTATTCAGTGTATATCAAATGATAATATCATAAATATCAAATCTTTAAAATACAAGAGTAAAAAACAAGAACAAAATGGATTTAATGCAACACTTCAATTAATTAAATATGAATTATTCAAAAAGAAACCATTTGGCAAATATGGAATGTGGTTATTTGATCTTGAAACAGATAATATAATTATGGACAATTATGTTCAGCTCAAAAAATTAACACAAGAACAACAATGTAAAATGATAGTTGCGCAATTATATGATGACATTATAAAATTCGAAAATAGTTTTATTAATGCAAAATTAGCCAAAGTGAAGTCAATTAAATTTTACAATTTTAAACAATTGATTAAAAAAATTAGCAAAGAAATATTGCCATTTCCAGAACAGTCAATTATGTTCAATAAAATTCTGCAAAATGTATATTACAAAAAATACACCAAAACAGAAAAAAAATATGATTCAAATGAAGATATTTTTTATGGAGTATACGATAATGTCATAAAATTACCAATCATCTCAAAGAAACAATTATCATTGATAGAAACAATCAGTTCTAGAGATATATTGGAACAAAAAGAAATTGAACTTGAAAAAACAGATGTCCAAAAATATGGAGCAATTTGCCAACATTTCATTTCATGGGATATCATGAGTGCAATCAGAAAAAAAAATCCTAATAAATTTAGTGATTTGCTTTTTGAATTCACAAATAAATTTGTTATCATCAATAATGAAAGTGATTACATATGCAAAAGTTGCGGAACACAAATTAATTTAAAAATTTTTGTGTTAGATGGAGCCTATGATGAAGATGGTAGATTTATCACTCTTAGTGTACCTATGGAAGTACCACTTGAAGATGTACCAGAATATCAAAAATATACACCTACTATTCGTAATTTAGATAGATTAATTGATAGAATTGCAAGTGTTTCACGCATGCACTTTTTCATTGGCTCAAGTGTAAATGTAAAATGGAGAAAGAGAAGTGTAATAAAAGACACTATTGATTTATTATTGGTTCACAACAATAATCTCAAGGGTATTTACAAGGAAAGAAATGATAAAGTTTCAAGTTTATATGGAATAAGTAAAGAATTGACAAATTTGTTTATTTTTGAATTGGACAATAGTATTTTTGTTTATTCAAGTAAAGATAAAGATCATTATAAAGGACTCAAAAAAAATAATGTAACCATTTACATAATATTGTTAATGTTGTTAGAATTGAGTGACAGTCAATTGTTATTTTTGGGAAGTGATAAATCTTGTAATTATTACTTTTTCGAAAAATATGGAATGAGTTTGTTTAATGATATTAAGATTAGAAAAAACAATAAAAATGATATCGTGCCAATTCAAAATTATCCTACTTTATGTTATGTTTTGTATTTTATATCTTGTATGATTTCCAAATATAATATGTGGTATCACGAAAGCGAAACTGAACAAAAAACCAAAAAAATTAATCCAGTCATTCAAAAAATTATTATCAATACAACTGTTGATTTCATAAACAGTATATTGGAATTTTACACCAAAAAGAAAACAAGTAGAATCTATGAAATTATTGCTATGAAATTTTTTAATAGATTAAATACATCTTATCAAAATAATGATATATTAGACAAAATCAATAAACTTGATACAAAAAAAATAATCATTGATAATGGCAAAAAAAGATTTATAACTGGATTAAAACCTATTGAAATTGCAAAAGTGTATACTGAAGGAACATATAGTGGTGTTTATAATTATTATAAATATGTTATATCAAAAATGTTCATTAAAAAAAGAAATATTGCTTACCCAAAATATTATAACATAAATAATATAACAAATTGTGAGACCGGAACATTTCACAATTGGGTACCAGTAAATACAAAATTAGAATGTTCTATATGCAAGAAAACACTTGATAATTTGGAATATAATCAACAAGAAACTGATAATGCAAGAAATGCTTATGAATTAAACATATTAAAAACAATTGCTAAGAAATATTGTCAAAATGGAAGTTTACATAATTTTATTGTTGATAATAAATTAAAATGTAATGTATGTCTAAAATGTAAATATGTAGATCAAAACAAATTATCAATAAATGATTTACAAGAAATAAATAAAAATGTTGATAATATTAAAAACAAGAAAAAAGAAGTATCTGATAAAATAATGAATATTAAAATTGATGAATACAAAAAGAAATTCACTAAAACAATGGATTTTGTAAGTCAATTGAAATCTGAATATGGTAAATCAAAATATCATAAAGAAGACTATTATGGATATATCAAAAAATTTATGTTGCAAATGGAAAATATCATAGGAAAAGATGTCAATATCAATGGAGAAAATATTTATTTATTGTATGATACATATATTATCGATCATGATCAAAATGGATATAAATTGGATAAACCATTAATAATCACAGAAAAAGATGCAAAATTAAATTATAAAAAGGACCATTCATTTTTCAAAAGAGATGTTGTATATTATGTAAATAGTAAAGTAGGAAAAATAGAAGTATATTATGATGCAATATCATTACTTCTCTTGGGATACAAAGAATTAAATAGAGAGTATGAATATTCAAAAATAAATAATGTTTATTTGAAAGTAAATTATTCTGTTTACAATAAATTAAAATATATGGGATATGAATCAAAAAATATTAACATTGAAGAAAAAATTAATGAGTTAAAAATACAATTGGGAAATGATGAACAAACTATTGTTAAACATATTGTCAGTGACATCAGCAGAAATAGAATCAAAAAACTAAAAAAATTCATCACAGATGTTCAAAGAATATTATATAGAATAAAATATAATTATGATGATAAAATTGTTGAAAAAAATGAAAAACCCACAAATTTGGTAGATAAATATTCAAGCAAATTAAATAAAATTATACTTCGCGATGAACAAACAAAACAAAAAGTATTCAAGAAATGGGATTCAATCAAAACAAATTTGTTTTTTGAAAATATAAGTGATAAAACAATAAATTTAAATACCAAATCAAAATATTTCTATGTTGATGATATCAATAGTTATGATTACAATGGTAATATAATTCTTTATTACATTATTGAACAACTCACTTCTCTCATAGAATTTAATTCGAATAAATTCACTAAAGTCACAATCATATATTTAATAATCGATATCATAAATCATGAACATAGTCTGTTCAATATTGATAACAGAAACACTAACTTTGAAATTCAACGCTTCAATTATTTAATCTCAAGCAAAACTTATATTTACGATATTGAAGAAATCGGTCATGGTATTGAATCAGAAACATATGGTTTTTATGAAGAATTTAAAGATCCTGATGAACAAGTTCCTGAAGAAGAAATTGAAAAAATAGAAGATGCAAAGGAAGAAGAAGGAGCATTAGATATGGATGTTGAAATTGATTATGAAATTGATTATACTGATGGTGTAAATGTTAATGTTGAGCAAAATTCTAATGTTGACACTGAAGATTATTCACCACATTACACATATACTAATCCATCATGGAATATTAGCTCAGAAGATTATATTTAATTATATTCTAAAATTTTTTATTATGATATCTATATCTTAATAAAAATCTAATCAATTATATATATTATAAGATGATTGATCCAATAAATATACTATTAATAATAATCATTATTTATATATTATATGTCATAACCTTCGATAATACAAAAAAGGTTCATAAAGAAAAGTTTTCAAAAGAACAAATAACTCATGATAATTTAAAATATAACGACGATATTCTAAGTGATAAAAATAGTATCATAAATGATGTAATTAGTTGGGATAATAACTCAAATTCAAATAATTCAAATGTCACAATACAAAAAATAAATCCAAACTTACTCAATATACAATTCCACAATGATTATAGAGATGTATTGACTGCCATCAATAATTTAGTGCCAGATAGTCAGCAAAGATTTAATCTTGCAAATAGACCTTTGGAATACACAGAACCAGAAATCAAAGAAGTCAAAATGATGATGAATAACTTTATTGAAACATTAAATGCAAATATTATGAATCAAGTTCCATCAAATAGAAACCCAAATTCTGGATGGGACGAAGTAATCCCTGATCCCAACGTTGAATCAGGATGGAATAAATTCCAAAAATCATTAGGATTGCCCACCTCTTTGTATGAAGATCCAGCAACAAAAAGTCCAGTAAAATTATTGTTGATTAAAAATGTACAAAAATGGGAAACTGATGACGAAATTAAATATGGCATTGATTTTATAATTCAGAAACTTAATGTTGATGATCAAATGTTTTTAAGAGGTACATTTGTTCAAGATAAACGACCACTCAATGATGAAAACAACTTTTTCAGAGATACTAATGTACAACTTAAAGTTATCATTGAAGATATATATATACTCGGATTTTTGAGTAATGAAGGTCAAAATGCAGAAGACTTATTTGAAGGACAAAAAGAATTCTATTATGATTACAATAAACTAGAATATAATAATATGACCGATCCAAAATATATACAAAAAGTATTATTCGAAAATTATAAAAAAAGAAGTAATGAAATGGGACAAATGAATGCAACTTTAGATGAAGAAGGACAAGATTTCCATGCAACTTTACCTAATGTATTTGATTATTCAAATGTTAGAGGAACAAGAACAATTTATGATGATATGAACACAAATAAAATTTTTATTTAATTTATTATTTTTATGTTATATCATAATGATAATATTTAAGTATTTCGCTATATTGTATTTATAATGTGTGGAATAACAGGAGTTTATATTAAAAATACAAATGTAAAAAATTTACAAATCATAAATAATATTTTACAATATCAACAAAATAGAGGACCAGATTGTACCCGTTTTGAAGAATTTGAGTGTATCATTTTTGGACATAATAGATTGTCAATCATTGATTTATCAATTAATGGTACGCAACCAATGTCATCAGATAATGGTGTTTTATCATACAATGGAGAAATATATAATTATAAAGATATAATATCAAAATATTTTAAAGATGAAAAATTTAATAGTACAACAGACACGGAAGTTTTATTAAAATTATTAGATAATTATGGTATTGAAGAAACATTATCACAAATTAATGGAATGTTCGCATTTGCATATTACAATAAGAATTCTAAAAAAATGTATCTTGCAAGAGATAGAATTGGAATAAAACCATTATATTATACAATTTTTCGAGATAATTTATTTTTTTCATCAAATTTGGGATCATTAATAAAAAGTATATCAAATGTCACTGGACATAAATGGAAACTAAATAGACAAGGGATTTATCACTATTTATTGTTAGGAGGGTGTTTTGAAGGAGAATCAATTGTACTTGA
>Ga0302186_10001722_pt1 | contig 17689 bp, 7 predicted proteins | sample II_Bog_E1_2_FD_198782 | JGI IMG/M metagenome (GOLD analysis project Ga0302186, IMG submission 198782) | Peat permafrost microbial communities from Stordalen Mire near Abisko, Sweden - II_Bog_E1_1 | ecosystem: Environmental > Terrestrial > Soil > Wetlands > Peat | place: Sweden: Abisko, Stordalen...
GCAGAAACAACATTTCGGAGTTCATTCCCAGCGAAAAGCAGAGGCAGAAGCACAGCAGTTTGATGGTGGAATCCTATGAGTACAAAGAGCCAAAGACCAAGACCCATGCGGAATACGAATGCCTGTTGATGGTGGAAAAGGAGTTCAACAACATCAAGCTTAAGGTCATTGAGAACTACACCATCCTCACTCGGGTCTACTATGAGAATCAGGAGAGCTTCAACTACGTCTGCTGCCTCAACCTCAAGAACCCCAATGCCTAGGAAAACATGGTGACTCTCATCAAGAAGGACTGCGACAGCTTTGAAAGTAAAGGCTTTCAGCTTATGGTAAGCAACCAGTAGCAACTCGAACAGCTCGATGAACAAATGGAGATATGCGATATCGAATTTAACTATGAAGGATTCAACAGTATGTCTCTCTAAGACAAACTCCTGAACTTCAAACAAAATGAACAGGAGTTCAAAGTAAAAAGCCGAGTAATGAAGGGGTATCTTTAAGAAAAGCTAACAATCATTGAGAAGAGATTTCTTTAAGAAATGATCATCAAAAAGAAAGGATTTTCTAGAAAAAGTATATTTTAACTATCCATCATACTGGTCATGATGGCTCTTATGAATGCAATATTCCTGACCACCAATAGCTCAGTGAATAATTTCAATTATGTTCTTATGAATGTGAAGACTCCTATAAGAAATCTGGAGTTAGTAAGTAATAAAATTTTGTTGGAGTAGCTAATAATTACTCTTGCTATTCAGACTCCACTTTTCCCAGATACTTTGTGCCAAAGTAACGGTATCAACAATCTCTCTTCTTATACTATGAAAGAAATGATGACAGATCTCTAAGATAATACTGATCAGTTCAGTGTAATAAACACTCTTTAAAAAGATTACGGATCTTTAGTAAATAACTTATTTGCCCAACAATACACAGCCGTTCCTTACTTAATGAACTATAATGCCCTTATCACTTATAATAAATATATAGAAATGATGAAATCATCAGTATATGAATGGATAAATACTAATTATGAGTTAGGGAATCAATTTCATTCTAATCCTTCCCTTTTTACTTCTATTCTTTTAAATTCTACTATTGACAATCAAAATTCGCTATATAATACTCTCACTATTAATCAGAACAACTTCATAGGATAGCTTACATCCACGATTAAGATGCTGAAGATTGTTGTCAGCATTCTCCTATTTATATTTATATGTAGCATTATCTTCTTGAGAATGAAGGACAACTGCGAGTTAATAAATTACCTCAAGATCATAGAGTTTATTAATCCAGAGATGCTCATGCGTCGAATGAGGGAGATGAAGTATTCATTGAACCAACTGCACCGACTAAAGAGCAACCGCATTGAGAGCGTTGAGATCGACAATGACTTCATCATATCAATAAAAGGGGATAAAAAGGAAGTGCAGTATATTCCTCTCACCGAGTTTACCAACTGGCAAATCAACCATAAAAGTGATTTTTAAATATAAGGCTCATAAGAATCGATTTCGAAGGAGAATAGTAATCTGATAAATGACTCGGAGCAGTCAAGGCGTTTGCCACAGTCAGTGGCATTACGAGCCCTTATATACAATTGGCGTTATTTATTACTTATGGGAGGAATATTTGTCGCATTGATAGCAACTAATTTATCACTGCTTGAACAATATAACACGAAAACAAATACTCTAATTAATTGTGATAGAGCCTCTGAGGAACTCAGCCGAATTCAACAAAAATATATTAATCTCGTTGCTTATAATTGGATAAAAACTCTATACATCAAATATAATATTTCCACCTCCTTGTCATCAGAAATTATGCTTTAAGATGCTATCAGTTCCTTAATGGCCTCCGATTATGTAGCTAAAATATCCAATGCTTATTCAAAGGACATCTCGGACCAAGTTTTGTATGGCGATGTGTGTCTCTACTTTAACAATCCGACTACTTGTGCCCTGTATAATAATGATATTTTCAAATCAGGGTTTTCAATGCTTTTACCCTTCAGCATTAAATAGGAAATATAGATCAATAACATTTCCAATAGCTACACGTCTTATATTGACCATCTCTGCGACAGCAATTGGTTACTATTCGAGGGAGTTATTCCCATGACTAACACCATCGGAGTGCAAAGCATGAACTTAATGGAAAGCAAACTAGAGAGTGGATTCCTCGCCACCACCATCGAAATATCCTTCCTCGCGGTGCTGATGGTGCTGCTGACATTGATCTGCCAGTATCAGCGATACTCTAAGGAGCTGATAATAAGGGAGGAAGTGCTTTCGCTGGACACAGTGAGCAACCTTTACACGATAAATGAGTTCAAGCCCTATTTTAACAAAATATACTACTCCTGATTTATATGGCTTCATGGCTTTCTTTTTATACCAGACAATATTTAATTTTTAAATGCTTTTCATCTAATACGACTTTTAGAATTCTTTCAGTAGGATTTGAAGAATAAAATATATTGATTTGACTGTCCTTCATCTATTGTCAGATATGAAATAATGATAATAATGCTTCAAATTATTTTTTTAAAAAAATTGTCTATGCTCAAAGAGTAAAGATGAAAATAGAAAAGTAAAACATAGAAAGATAAGGCATAATAACCAAAATAATCAATTATTAAGATAATTTTTGATTAAATGAAATTAGTTTCAAACAATTAGAATTAACAAAATTATTGATGATTTTATAACCTGAACATAAGCACGAATAAGGATCTCCGCAGATTACATCTCCATCTTCTATATTTAAAATTCAGAGATAATAGCCACCTTCTGAACCTCCCCTAATTTTTACACAAATGCTTAATAATTCAAATCAACTTCTAAGTGGCAAAAATATTAATGTAAATAGTCGATAATACAGGAAATAAAAGAACAACTCAAGTATAGAGAAAAAAAGATATTACTTTCCTTTGGCGAGGGAGCTAATCAATATTTGTAGCACTTAAAAGGAAAAAGAGATAATGACAGTCAACTCATTAAAGAGATTATATAACTTCAAAATGACATAGTAATTGATCGCATTCAATGGGGTAGTTTAATAGTTCGTGATCTGAATGAACCAAACAAGTTTAAAAGAATGAAAAGTTAATTAAAAGGCAAACTGGCATAGATGAAAAGTAACATTCTCAGTCTTTCTTCAATGGACCGAAGGGTAAGCGCACAATATGAAAATGTTATGGAATTCAAAAAAAGAGGATACTGGATGAAGCCATCTTAAAAATCAATTCAAGTTAAAGATTTTTTGGGTAGGATGAGAAAAGTGCAAAGCTAGCATAAAAAAAAATATGAACAATCTCTAGCTCAGCAAGAATAAATATTTCTCAGTGTATTAAGCAAATAAAAGCAAGCGAGATAATAATAAAAAAAGCAAAGATTCGCCAAAGAGCTTGAAAAGCAAGCTCTATGGAGAAAGGAGAGGCTACACTATTATTAATAACAATAAAAGAAAAAAAAGGTAATTGACGATTTGCTGCAAAAGGTGAGTCCTTAAAAACCTATTTATATTCAAAAATAAGAAGAGTTTATCAAGAATATCATCGAACCACTTGAAGAGGAACGCCAAAGGAAATTGAATTAGATTAAGGAGATACATCACCCTTTTGATCAAGAATAGATGGATGATCATCTACAGAGATATCAATAGTATCGGGAAAGTCTCATTTAAGAGCATCGCAAAAGAAATGAAGAAGAAAATTAAGCTAATACTCAGCAAGAACAAGAGCTTAAGGAACTCTATCATGGCAAATTTCATTAATTAATTGAGCCCAGGTTTTATAATTCGGTTAAAGTTGAAAAGCAAAATCATCGTAAAAAAATAATTGATTATGGGGCTTCTGTCTTATAAAATTTTAAACCCCCTGTTGATCCTCGTAAAAAGGCTTTAGTCAATGAGCGTATCATAGATTTACAGTTGTTGGAAAACAAAAAGAAAAGAAAAGTGTTGCAGTCGGATGGCTCAGTGGTGATTTAAGATAAACCCGAGTATGACGCCAGAAGGATCGGAATTCAATATTTATAAAAGCTTAGAGAAGACAATGAAGGAAAGCCGAGAAAAGATCGTAGCTAAAGTCTGATGGAGCTTTCAGAAGGAAGTAAAATAAAGAGAATTGACTATCTACGTTAAAATAAGCCGAATTTAAATTTAAAGAGCACAATTAGTGGCTGGAAGAAAGTGCTAGACAATAAATCATACTCCTCCAGAGATAAATATGTATCAATTATGGAACAAGCAAATGTCATGGAGTAAAAAGCCAAGCAAAAATAAAAGTAGATGAGATCCTACAAAAGAGGAGATAAATCTATTGAATTGAAGGGACAAATGGATAAATATTATATTGAAAGTGTGGCGGCCAAGATGATGGTCCTCAAGGATGTCATCCTCAAATAATGATATTTATTTCACAGTCTTTCATTCTCATCACAGATTTTCCTTTGAATTTTATGAAAATAGCATTGCAAATGACCAAAGATAATTAGAATTGAATTAAAAGTCATTAAATTGCATGTTTGTTTTGTGATTAAATTTTATTATTAATTAATTATCATACGATAATTTCTGAGGGATGATTTTGCTTGACTTCTATTTTGCTTATTATTAAAATCTATCCAAATATTCGTCATCTTCCTCCTTAATTGCGCTAAAGAGGCGAGGTAAAATCGGCTGTTCACAAAATAACTCAATTTTCTCTAAGTTTTCAAGATGGAAGGAATGCTTATGGAAGAAAGCATAGACAATAATCGTAACTTATAATACTAATAAAATGGAATATATCCTTATCAGTTGAAAACTGTATTGATTAAGAGGATATAATTTCAATATTGGTGAAAAATGGGTAAGCTGAAAACAAAATACCCAATTCAAGTCAGCATTTAATTCTTCTTATTCCTTTAGAATTCTGAGATGCTACGAGATATGTATACAGTATAATTGCAGAGTGGCTCTTTACTGTACACGCATGTCCATGAGCAGTTTGAATAATTTTTAAGCAATAACAAAATCAATTACGAATCCTACATGTTTTTTCAGGCTCTTAATGCAGAATAATAAGAACTAATGGATCAGTAATGGACCCTCAATATTAATTAAATTGAAGAACGAGGTCGCTACATTATGATTCGAGTCAAAAGCCATACTCAGCATATCAAAGAACTTTTCTATGACGAACTTGGACTTCTTGGTACACGAATTGAAGCTCTTGAAAGAAAAGTCGACGTTATGCAAAGTAAAGAGGATAGTGAGTCAAAAATTCCCAGCTCGTCTCTCATGATGCATCATACAAGCTCTCTTGGCGCTGCAATTTTGCCAGATAAAGACCTTGACATTGGTATACTTTTCAGTGAACCTATTTTTGATGAAAAGAAGCACAAATAAGCCAATCTGCCAGTAGACTTTCGCGCTGAAATTCAGAGATTATACAGTGCTCTTAATGTTAATATCTAACTAGTTAGAATTCTTATAAACCAGAAATTACAGTTGAATGTGAGATTGGCACCAAAGAACATCTCAAACATTTGATTGCCCTTAAAAAACCCAAAATACTGCACATAATTTGCCATGGATCCAAAGATGGAGAACTCTAATTTGAAGATGATTCTAAATTTGCGTTGGGTGCACTCTGCACTATCGATTCAGGGAAAATTAAATAAATTTTATTATCTGAAGTCAAATCTATTCCAAGTTTGGTGTTTGTGAACTCATGCTACTCGTAGTTGATTGGAAAAATATTTTATTAAGTAGGAGCTAAATATGTGATCATGATCGATTCTCAAGATAAGATTGACGATGAAGCTGCTCAAATTTTCAGTTAAAATTTTTATAGAAATATATTTAGAGGATAGAAGGTTGATTTTTCATTCAAATAGGCCAAAGATTCTGTTGGGATTAAGCATAACAGTTTTGGCTGCTGCTGTCGTCATACATCAGCCTAAAAGCATAGAGTAGGGTGCCGATGGTTAGTGTTAGCAAAAGAGATGGGTCAGCAGGAGGCACATAAAATATATCACATTCCTTCATAAAAGTGTGTCTGCTAATTAAGAAATTTAAATCGGCATAAATTGACATGTTAATGGGCTCAATTTTCCTTATTTCAGATCAATAAAGACTTTCGCATTCGTGGCTAAAACGGAGAAGAGCATTTCCCCAAAAAGAAATCAGAGCTTCCAGCCTATTTACCTTATCAAAAGAAGGAGTTAGTAATCTGTTGCTGCTTTAACTTTGAAGGAGAATCAAAATAGCCAAGAATACCACACAGTGAGTGTAATAAATTTAAGATGCTGCCCAGTGGGGATGACAGTTCTGAGCCACTCTATCAATTGCAAAAGAATGTTAGTTTTCGAACTCAGATTATCGATTATTCTGCTCCATAGCTGATGGAATATCATGAGAAAGTGCAAAACTGCTGTGTAATGGGACGGCAGCAAGAGTTATACTAATTTATGAAAAAAATTAAAGATCCACAAATCAGTACTTTTATCCTTTATGGTCTTTCTGGAGTTGGTAAGACAACCTTTTCAATTAAAACTGCAACGTATCTTATCTAAAGGAGAATCTATGAGATATATTTCTTCATTGATTTGTATGATATCAAAGACAAGGAAATGTTTCGCCACAAATTTAATGAGGTCACCAAATTTGGATATCCAACCAATAGAGCAAGTCTCAATTAGGTGCGCAGCAAACTGATGCTGATAATCTTTGATAATGCTGATAAATTTTTCATGGAGTCAATTCTAGATTTTTAAGAGTAGTTTTAAAACCTGCGAAAAGAAATGTATCATACAAAATTTATTATCACCTGCAATGAAAAGAATTTTTCCGCATTATAAAATTAAAAAATGTTAACTAATAGCTGCTTCGTCAAGGAAATGAAGGTTCTTGATTAAAATGTTGCAGCTCGAGTACTTTTTTCAAAGATCAGAAATTGTTTGGATATCAGTATAGACTATATGGATATAAGAGGCCTCATTTCTAATAAAAAATAACTTCAAATTCCCAAAATCATTTAAAACTTGTCACACTCCTTTTGCAGCTTAAAACCAAAAATTAAACTTGCAGACCTCAGGAGAAAAATAGAAGAACTCGGAGCAGGTGATTATGCTTTCAACAAACTTGTTGAAGAGAATTTAAGTAGTCTTAAAAACAAATCGAAAGAAAGCTATTAAATGTTGATTTTTATTTCCCAATTTTCACAAGGAATTGATAGAAACGATTTTAACATTCTCAGCATGTATGATCGCAACGAAAATTCAAGAGAAGGCAGAAACAGGTAAAAATTATAAAATTTTATCGATATTCCTGTTGATAAAAATTGGAAGCAGAGACTCGCAATTCTGTTCGAGCAAAACGAATAGCCTTAAGTATAAGCTCCATTAAACATTTAATCTCCATCAAGTGATTCTCACTCATTTGATAAGATTCCAATATCTTTACAGATCGTAAAGAATAATAAATAAGCTAAACTGATGGATGAAGATGATCTCACGTTTAAGGGAGAAAGCTATTTTTTATAAGAAGTTAGCATCAACAAGTTTATTGTTAAACGATTTATCAGGGATTTCATCTGGAATAAAGATAAATCTGATTAGAACTTTTATATGAAGCACATATTCGTTGCATACACCGCTGTAATGCTCGATATCTATCTCAAATTTTTAGTGGAATAAAAATACGTTCATGAAGAGATACTTGAGTATAGTGAAATTTCCAAGGCAGGAGTCTTTAAATATAAAGATAACAATTATATCCAAACGAGTCTAACCTAATCAATTCGATACGTAGAGGAATACAATTCCAAGTTCTAAAGAATACTGAAAGAACAACCATCCCTAAAATAGAAAATAAAATGTAGCGATCCTTCAGTTTTCATTCTCAATCATAAACTGGATTTTTTACATATTTATAGTTATGATTGGAGCAAAGTTTATGAATATTTGAATCAGAACAGAAAAAGATAGGCCACCATTTTGATCAATTATTTGCAAAAACTTATAATCTTAATCCCCACTGCCATTAAGATAGCTAATTTTGAAGATTCTCTTCTTCAGTACTCAATTAGGCAGTCTATTCAATTGTTAGCTCAAATTCGAAAATTTTCAAAACCAAATCATAGTTTACTGTTAACTCTAAAACTAAAATTAATGAAGGCTGGCTATGATTTGCTAAGGGGAGATGAAGATATACCCAAAACTTAATATCAGTCTGATATAAATAAGAATGATCTTGAGCAAATAAGTAGTCAAACCTTAAGAGTTATTAATACGCAATTTAGGTTTGAGGTTGGACTTCTAGAAATGTACAAGTAATATAAGAGAACAAAATAGCTTAAAAAGACATTAGAACCCTCCATAAAAATGGGAGCCGATCGATTAATTGAAATGATCAAAAAACTATAGAGATGGATCAATGAAGAAGAAGAGTGGGCTACAAATCAGGTTTGCTAAATTTTGGATGCTAAACGGCATCTCCTCTTAGCAATGACTTACTTTAAAATTTTGGACGCCTCAACAAAATATATCAGTAATCTAACCATTCTCAATTTTAAAAAAGTGATGACTCCAATTTTCATCAAATTTGCAGAATCAGCTTCCAAACAATTTCTTACAAATGGAATGACGAAGTTGGGTCTCCGTGCTAAACTCATAGGTGTTTCAATAAGTTGGTAGACGGGAAAATATAGAGCAAAACAGACTTAATTTAATAAATAATTGTAAAATGAAAAACAGAAACTGAATGAATGTTAGAAGATCTTCGAAGACAAAAAGAATAATCTGATTGGTTTAACTGATTTCGATATCCTCATCAAAAGAATAAAAAAGGAAATGAAAGAAAAGATGTGGCAGGAATCAGTGAGTAGTTTCATTTTCATGAAAGCGGTTCCTCTCTCAAACAAGCAAAATGCCATTCTGGAAAACATGGTAAGAAAGAGAAAGAAATATCGAGAATATATTCAGAACATGTTTCTGGAAGAAAAAACAGATATCAGTCTTAAATTTTAAATTTTAACTTGTGAAAAACTGGAAGAGGAGAGTAAAAAGGGATGCACTATTTTGGTTCTCAATACCAATATCAAGATAGAACATAATCGAGGTTTTCTGGTTTTGGAGGGAAATGATCTCAAAGAAAGATATTTGTAGATCAGCTCTGAGTTTATCCAATAATATCCAATTTTGAACTGCAAATTGCTTATTTTAATGGGTAATAATGCCCATGAAGGAATCAAAAAGTTGGCTTTTTTGAGCAAGAAACCTCCAACTATGGTATCCATCACATCATCTTTGACTGGAGAATTCAATGACTTTGAGGAAGCTAACTACTAAAGTTTAGGATCAAGTTCTATCAGTGAACTTAAAAAAATAATATAGAGCAATAATACAATTGCAAAATCCTAAATTTAGCTAGCTAAATATTTAATTAAGTCATTGATCAACTCAAACAACACGTCAAAGCGAATTAAATAAATCTTAGATCATCTTCAAACAGCATTTAAATAATAACTGAAACAGGTCAAAATTGCTATCATATAAAATAAAGAAATATTTATTTAAATGGCGAATGGGACTTACAAAGACTTATCTCCAGGCTATCGCAAGGCTCATAACATTGATACTGAATTTATCCATTCGCCGCCGCTAGTTTATCGCAAATGGAAGGAAATCAATCAAGTTTTTAGATAAATTAGCAGCCCAAAAGACCCCAAATATATACATATATGCGGTGGTAATGGTGTGGGAAAGACTACCTTTTTAGAATAAATCGGGAGAATGTTTATTGAGAGAGGTCTTTTCTAAAATGGAGTTTATATTATGCGAGGCAAATAGATATAATAAAAATATCAATCAGATTTTGAAGCCTATATAATCAAAAATTCAGAAACAGGAAAAATATTTACTCTGCAATCTTTCAATAAATATGCAAATTCAAAGTTTATGCTAATGATAGATGATTTTCATCTGATAAAGCCGAGATCCAATGGCCGATACAACATATTCTTGAATCGGCTAATCGACAAGGAGGTCAATCTTATCTTAGCCACTCACTAAAGCTTTAATATTAGGGATGTTTTTCCTGTGATAAAATCAATTAGAATATAAAGAATGAACTAGTTCTAGCTTAACCTCTATGCTTACAATGTCCTTGACTTGAACAACCCCGCAGTTATTCAATAATACGAGGATGATAAAAAAAAGAAAAAGATAAGTTTCCAAGACATCTTAAGAATAAAAGATAAATACAAAACTGAAAATAGTCCAACCTTGATGCCGATTTCACAAGAATAGCCATTCAAAAAAATGTTATCTACTCGCTACTGATAGTTTATACTTGAGCTACATTAACTCTTGATTGAATAATCTCCACACTAATAGAAATAATATTCAGATAATGGTTAATATTTAAATTTAATATCATGTACAATCAAGAAAGTAACTATTCAGTCGATAAATCTAAGAGTAAGCCTTATACTCACAAGAATTAGTTTTAAAATTAAGACGAGCAAAATATATTAGAGTTAAAGCAAGAAAATACCAAGTAAAATGTTGTTAATCAAGATTAAAAAAATTACTGAAGGAAGCTCAAACTAAAAGGAGTATGATTACTAAATAATGCTCTCAATTAACCAAGACAATTGAAAATCTATAAAGTGAAAACTAGTAATTGAAGAGCATGATGCGTGAAAAATAAGAAAATAATGATGGAGAGAAATATAGATGGGAGGAGTTAAGATTTTTAAATAAACAGTTGTCTTCTTAAATAGAAGAACTTAGAACCGAAAATGACGAAGTTAATCAAAAGTTAAGATATAGCAGTTAAATTTTATAAAGGAAATATGAATAGTTGTAGGAAAAAACCTATAAGAGAATGGAACAATGTGTCAAGAGAGTTAAGAAGACTATTCACTATCTATAAAATTTATCCATCAAAGATTTAGAAAAAACAAGATAGTAATATTTGCATCATTTAGAATGCTCATCGATAATTTAAGAAAAGCCATTGAACTTCTCAGAGGCAAATCCTATGAATAATTTAATTGCGAAGGCTAAATTGAGGAACTTATGAACCCTCTAAAACATATGCAAGAATAAATCATGCAGAAAACAAAGGAGGCCAATACTCTCAAAATAGAAAATACCAGACTGACAGAAGAAATTAATAAATATAAAGGCATCTAAAAGGAACAGATACCGATGTTCAAGGAAGCTATTGAAAAACTAAAAAAGAACTTGGTACAAGTGCGAGGGCAACTAAGCTAAAATTAATATGAAAAGCTACAGTTAAAAAAAAAATATGAGTAAAAGTTAAAATAGTCGGAGTACAAATATAACTAAATATTCAAAGAATGCCGCAAAATCAAGTTATAGAAGAAAATATACGAAAACAAGCTTGAAGAGCTTGAAGCTGATGTCGAGGAAGAAAAATAAAGACTTTATGGAGAAAATCAAATGCTTAAAAAATTGTATAACAATCAGGACGAATCAAACTCTTCGAGAGTCAGCAAAATCAGTGATAGAAAACCCACTATCAATTGGAAAGATAAGAAAACTTAATAGAAACGAGGGCTCATCAAAAATTATTCCACAAATTAGCTGAAAACTTCCACAGCCAACATGAAACGGTCTATTAATGAATATGAGCAAGGATAAAAAATGGGTGGCTAGATTTCTGAGTATAATGAAGAAAGTAGCATGCTTTCGCAGTAGAACTTGAAACAATAAATTTGTAGAATTGATGAAGAGATTATGTAAATCCAAAAGAATTTAACCAAAGAATTGGAGGCCTATCACTGACTGGATGATATTTATATTTTAACACATTCCTAAGCAAATATATATCCGTCACTAAAATCAAGGCCGGGCTAATTTTAATAAAAGCCAGTTTAAAAACTGATTTTATAGGAAAAATATAATGATTCATCATTAGCAGCAAATACTATATGTAAAGTTATATAAAAATAATAATAATCAGCATGAAAAAAAATTGATCTTTTAACCCTTGCTTCAGCCAGAGCTCAACCTTCAGGTTTTTATACCTTTTTAATTTTGGCTGTAAGTTCTCTATTTTTTTCAGATAAATTTAATTTATTGTGAATTAAGGCAATAATGTTACGAACTATTAAAAGGAAAGATAATTTTTCATCTATTTTGATTGTTTCTCAAAAATAATAATATTTGCGGGATTCAAATCAAGCTTCGACAATGTCGACAAATGCGTGCCAATTGGCATGACTGCACAGTGTAATTGTTTGGTTTCCTTGAACTTGTTTCAGGTAACCCAACGTCCATCCTCCAAAAGGTATAAAATCGCCAAATGAAGCCACATCTTTCACGTTTCCAGTTTTGTCATAGATGGCATACCATAACAGGGCTCCAAATGAAGGGATAGAAGTGCAAGTATTGCCAAAGAAACTTTCCCAAATGCGAGCTGTAGAAAACACTCCGACTGATAAAAACGTAGTCAGAGTTCCTTTTAAAGCGCGGAAGGTCTCAATCAAAAAATTACAGTTATCTGTGGGATTATAACCGGCCCAAGAGCAGCCTGGAGTATTATTTGGCTCTACTTTCACCCAAAGCGTTCCATAGAGCGAAGTAGGCACTCCGCTAAACAGATCATTTACTTGAGAGATGGGATCGTTATTTCGGCATAGCTCCATATAAGCATGAATTTTGTATTTAAGAGCAACAGTTCCAGCATTTATAAGAGTCTGAACAGCATTTGGATCGACGCCCGGCGTTCCAGAAACTTTATAAATACGAACAATAACGAAAGGTCCTGGCTCATAGAGATGTTGAGTTTGTGCAATGCATGCAAAGGCTGACTTAGATAGGGGACCAACAACTGCAACGCCAAGATTAAAGCTTGCTGAGATCCAAACAAGGAGCAGAAGTAAAATGAAGGAGCGGATGTTTTTCATTTATTAAATAATGTACAAGTAATATCGACTTTTACAAGTAATACTGCCGTTAGTGAACTAAAATATTCGAATAATAAAATGAATGCTTATTTTGCACAATAAATCCAAGAAACACTCAAAGGGACGACGAATTAATCAAATATTAGAAGTTTATGTTGGGTTGCAGCTAGGTTAATTTCGGTTGAGATAAATTGAAAGTAATATATAATAATCTGATTTAAAAATAAGAGTTCCTTGCTCAGATAATCGTATTAAAAAAGAAAAGAATAGTAAAGAAAGCAATTTTATTTTTTTCATATTACTGTCTATAATACTACAAAAATATATCATGCATTTCTTACAAATTTATAAAAATAAAATATAATTAAAGTAAAAATACAGAGAGTACTTTCAGTGAAGTCAATATTTAGCGTAACATAGTTTTGTTATGATGATATTTTAATGAGAAGACATAATTAATTGTTAATATTTAATTTTTCCACTTTGTTTTAATAAATGACACATATTGTTAATAAATATAGTTTCATTTCGTATTTCTGAACCTAAAATTAGTTACACTGCATTTTATCGAGGTCCATCGTAATTTGTTTTAATTATTAAAGAATTCGATTATCTGTATTAACTTTAACGCTTGATTTTAATATAGATCATCAAATGTCACAACATTTGGATATTTTTATTGCATTCTCAATTCAAGTTTCAAAGTACCAAAGATAAATTTATCTTAGAATCATAAAGTCAGATCAAAAGGCTTCTACTGGTTAATCATTCATCCATTGCCCTTCTATCCTTTTTCCTGATTTTTCAACCAACACTCCATGCCCTTGTTTAGCACCAAAAACCCATTGACCTTCATAATATGCTCCATCTTGATAAATTATTTTTCCATTCCCATGTTTTTGATCTTAGTAGTATTGGCCCTCATAGCTTTGCCCAGCGTTCCATTTAAACTTGCCCTGTCCAGACATCTGATCTTTGAGCCAATCACCCTTATACTAACGACCATCCTTATATTTCATGACTCCCTTGCCTTATCTTTTGCTATTCTTAAACTCTCCTTTATAAATATCTCCATTGGCATAGAAAAATTTGCCATTTCCGCTTTTTTGATTCAATTCATAGTTACCTTCAAATTTAGTCCCATCTGTCCAGCTTTATTTCCCTTCTCCGTGCCTCTGATCACTCTTCCAATAGCCTTCATATCTTCCTCCACTTGATGATTTGTATTATCCATATCCATGAGCTTTATCTTCTTTCCATTCTCCATTATAATAATCTCCATTAGGATGATGCAATCTTCCCTTTCCTTCAGCCATGTTATCTTTGAAATCCCCAGAATAATAGCTTCCATCTGGAAAGAATAATTTTCCAAATCCATTTTTTTGCCCATTACGCCACTGCCCGAAGTAGTAACAATTCTAATAAAGTTATATTGGAGCTAAATCACAAATATCTTACGCAACAGATAGCAGTCGGAATGTAATGTAAAGCGTTCTTGGAATATTGACGACATTTATGACTATTTTTTTATTAGTTTCATCGGTAACTTTTGAATTAATGTGGCATTAGGAGGGGCTTGCTGATTGATAATCTTTTAATCTAGAATTACCTTTTTCTTGAGCTATAAAAAAGGATCATAGAATTCCTCCATAGTTGAATGATTACTGTCTCCGAAGTGGCCACCTTAACACCAATTATTTCCCATGATTTATATCTATAAAATGCCAACTAAGATTTATTCCAAAGTGTTGATTATTTCAGTAAATAAAAGAAGTAAAAAGTAAAAAATTCTTGTATCTGTTAATGATAAGATAAATGAAACTATTTTACTTTAAAGAATTAAAATTATAAAATAGATTGCAATAACCATACACAAGATAATTATATAAAAATCATTTTAACAAACCGCATTTTCATATATTCTTAATCCCATCTTATCGATCTACACTATTTATTGAAGCCTTTATTAACTTAGGGAATTTAAATTTAATTAGAAATATAAACAATAATGAATCTATCATTTTTGATGAGCCATAACTTAAAGCGATCGTATTTTTATAACTTTATCTATATGAACTTAAGGTATATGATTATTTTAAATTGAATACAATCAAAATATTTTTGAAGTTAATTGTAGAAGTAAATGAATAGGCAAATCAACAGTTGAAGCAGCACTAACATTATTTTTGATAATCATATGCAGTATCGAATTGACATAGTACTTTATTACATTTTCCACATCTGTGCTCACATAAACTGCAAACTATTTTCTTGCAGTCTCCACATTTATTGTGCTGTCTTTATAAAGTGCTCGTAGTTGCGCAAAAGTAGCACTTCTTTTCTTCAAAAATTACTGGTACTTAAGACTGATAATGATTATAACTTATAAAAGAAGATAGATGTACATTCTTCTGCTCTACTTCTAAAAAATTCCTGAAGTTTCCTTAAGAGAGTAGAGAATTTGGTTGATATTTAATAATATTCTATTTGAGATAAGGACTGAATCGTAGATAATGACTAAGTTATGAGTTCATGGTATGATTTCCCTCCAATTATTAAATTATAATAGTATGAAAAATGGTTGTTTAATATCAAAATAATGATAATAAATGATACAAATCAGGAGTAGTATATTTTGTTAAAATAGGGCTTGAACTCATTTATCGTGTAAAGGTTGCTCACTGTGTCCAGCGAAAGCACTTCCTCCCTTATTATCAGCTCCTTAGAGTATCGCTGATACTGGCAGATCAATGTTAGCAGCACCATCAGCACCGCGAGGAAGGATATTTCGATGGTGGTGGCGAGGAATCCACTCTCTAGTTTGCTTTCCATTAAGTTCATGCTTTGCACTCCGATGGTGTTCGTCATAGGAATAACTCCCTCGAATAGTAACCAATTGCTGTCGCAGAGATGGCCTATATAGGATGTGTAGACGTTGGAAATGTTATTAATCTATAATTCCTCTTTAATGCTGAAGGGTAAAAGCATTGAAAACCCTGAGTTGAATATATCGTTTCTGTAAGTGGCACAGGTAGCCGGATTATTAAAGTAGATACACACATTGCCATACAAAACTTGATCGGAGATATCTTTTGAATAAGCAGACTCTATTTGAGCTGCATAATCTGAGGCCATCAAAGAGATAATAGCTTATTGGAGCAGGTTGGCTGACTAGGTGAAGTTAAAATTGTATTGAACGTTTACGACTTTAAGCCAGTTATATGCCACAAGGTTTATGTACTTCTGTTGAATCCTGCTAAGTTCCTCAGAAGCATTATCACATTGAGCAAGTGTGCTAATCTTAGTATTTTACTGTCCCAAAAGTGACAAGGTAGTCACAATAAGAGCAACCAAAATTGCTGTCACAATTAACAAATAGCATCGATTATATATGAGGACTCGCAATGCTCCTGATTATGGTAAATGCTTAGATGGCTCGGACTCATGGTACTTTATTAAATTTTTATCCTCTTAGTGAGTAATCACTTATGAGTCTTATATTTAAAAGTCGCTTTTATGGTTAATTTGCCAGTTGGTAAACTCAGTGAGTGGAATATACTGAACTTCCTTTTTATCCCCTTTTATTGATATGATGAAGTCATTGTCGATCTCAATACTCTCAATGCGGTTGCTCTTTAGTCGGTGCAGCTGGTTTAATGAATACTTTAACTCCCGCATGCGGTGCATGAGCATCTCAGGATTAATAAACTCTATTATCTTGAGGTAATTTATCAACTCGAAGTTGTCTTTCATTCTCAAGAAGATAATGCCAATTATAAATATTGAAGCCAATATGCATACAAGTACTTAGAGCATATTGATGGTGGATGTAAGAGAATTTGTAAAATTTTACTGGTCGTTATTGATAATTTAGTAAAGGGAATTTTGGTTATCGATTGTTGAATTGAGAAGGATGCTGGGAAAAAGGTTAGAATAATAGCCGAAATTAATGGTGGTGCTGTTAAGATTTAGTAGCCATTAAAAGACTTGAGATTTCATCAATTCTATGTGTTTTTAGTAACTAACTTGTACATTGTAATTCATGAGGTAGGGAACAGGTGAGAATTGATTGGCAAATAAATTATTCACCAAAGGTCCATAATCACCAGTCATTGTGTTTAAGGCCAGAAACTGATCCTAGTTGTTATAAAGATCATTTATTAGCTGAGCTTGAATGTAAGAGGTGAGGTTGCTAATACCGTTATTTTGACAAGCATTATTTGCAAATAAAGGAGTTTAAGCAATGAAACTCATTATTTACTGCTACAACAGTATTTTATTGCGAATTAATTCCGCATTTCTGATAGGAGTCTTCACATTTATCATGACATAGGTCAGATTATTCACTTCTTTATTAATCAGTAAAAACATCGCCAGCATCAGAAATACCATAGCTAATATGATACATAGTTAGAGCACGTTGTTTAAAGTATATTTATTCTTTTTTGTAGTCATTTATTATAGTAGTTTTTTCTCAATGAGGGTTAGCTTCTCTTAGAGATAGCTTTAAAGCTGTCCACTTTTTACTTTGAAACCCTGTTCATTATTTTGTTTGAAGTCCATGAGTTTGTCTGAGAGTGACATACTGTTGAATCCTTCATAGTTAAATTAGATATCGCATATCTCCATTTGTTCATCGAGCTGCTCGAGTTGCTGTTGGTTGCGTACCATAAGCTGAAAGCCTTTACTTTCAAAGCTGTCGCAGTCCTTCTTGATGAGAGTCACCATGTTTTCCTAGGCATTGGGGTTCTTGAG
>Ga0302186_10001724_pt1 | contig 17672 bp, 6 predicted proteins | sample II_Bog_E1_2_FD_198782 | JGI IMG/M metagenome (GOLD analysis project Ga0302186, IMG submission 198782) | Peat permafrost microbial communities from Stordalen Mire near Abisko, Sweden - II_Bog_E1_1 | ecosystem: Environmental > Terrestrial > Soil > Wetlands > Peat | place: Sweden: Abisko, Stordalen...
GGGGACTATGGTAAAAAATAGCTCTCCCCTGCTCTCAGAAACAGATTTACTGAAATTTGGGTTTAGCCTATTACTCACCCCCAATATATCATAAAAGCACGAGAAGATATTTTAAAAATGATTCACCATAAACTATCCCTGCCATAAGACGTAAAGCAAGAGTTATCAATCAAAATTTATGATTTCTTAGTTGAGTACAATTGCATAATCGCTCCTAAGTACAATTTAACTCGTAAGCTATTAACAATGCGCGACATTGGTTGGATTTGCAAATTCATCAACTAAAGTTAATTTTAGCACTGGCAGGAGAAATACTTTTATAGTTTTATTATCTTAGCCGTTGAGGGAATTAAGTACATGATGACTGATAACATTGAAGGCAACAAACTATAATGCATGAAACAATAATTGTTAAGTTATCTCATAAGAAAAGTCGATGTTTAACCTGAATGGATTACACGCACCAAACCTTAACATATTATTGCACTTATCAAAGACATGAATTTTCCTTTACTGCTCAAAACTGATATACCCATTGAAGTACTTGGAATTAGACCAACAGAGCAAATATTCTTTTCTCCACAAACTGATCTGTCAGATCTTTTGGGACAGTATCGACCTCAAGGTAATGATTTTGTGTGGCATGATGAACCTTTACTAAAATGTGTCAAAGAGGGAGGAGTAGTTGAACTGATAGATCTAAATATGGCTCAACAACAAGTCATTGAGGGAATTAACAGTTTATTCGATTATCGTGGTTCTATCTTCGTGGTGTAGCTAAATCAAACTTTTTATAAATCTCCCAGGTTTAAACCAATAGTAGTTCTTAGAAACTAAACTGGTCACGGCCGTAAAGGACTTCCTAACAGTTTCTTGAATCGTTTCGTGAAGCTATCGATATTAAATGTGGATATTGACATAAAAATGGCCTATTTAATCAATAAATATAATTATATACTGAAGGATTAATATCTCTGCAGCCTTGTAAGACGCCTTCTGAAATAATAACAATAAATTTCAATTGAAAAAATAGAGTTTATCATTCAGTTCAATAAGGCAGGATTACTCAAGTAATCTCTTTAAATTTTGCATCTTGAGCGATATATCTAAGACAGAGAGTATTCTTCAAAATTCCAGTAGTATGAAGCTTAAATCCTCGAATTGCTACCTTTAAAAAAATCACTGAATATCGTAACTGCCAAACTAATAAAATCAGTCATCACCTTTTACCTCATCTATAAATTTAGCAACTATAATATCTGTCTCATCGGTGATAGTTAAACTCGATTTAATTTGGTTAAATCAATTAACTATTTGCTGAAACTTAACTTGGTCAAGATACTGATATCAACCATGATCGATATTAATGATCTCCTCGGCACTTTTTAACAGATATCAGATAATGACAGTATTGATGCGGAAAAATCACTTTCTCAGTTTATTTGCTCATAGGAAGTGAGTAGCGACTATCAGTCCGAGAAAACTAAGTTTGTCTTTATTGAATCTCGAGTTATCAAAAGTTTAAGAGACTAACACAATTTAGTGTATGTGGAAGTGCCCAATGATGTGATTGCAGAAAGAATCGAAAAGGGTCTTAAAGACGTTTATCAACAAAAACGTCAAATTGTTTTGGGAATTGATAGTTTGAATGCCAACAAAACAACCATTTCCAAATTTATTACCATTGACTTAACAGCTTTTGACGAAGAACACTGTAATCCGACTAAGATATATAATACTTTCACGTCAAATTAAACAAATTTGATCCACAATGATCTTGCTTCGAGAAGGGAAGAAACATAACATTATATTTTGCAATCGATTAACGATGAAAATGACCGAAAAGCCATTGCCTCATGGAGAAGACTTTTTGATCAAATCTGTAATAAATCCAATTCAGAGTAGCAAAAGAATAAATCTGAACTCAAAATGCGATTAAATGGATAAATCCTTATAAGATACAAAGTAATTTACCTTCCAAATGAATAGCGAGAAGAGATGATTAGTAGTATATTAAAAAATACTTGGCTCACCTCAAATAAGTAGGCTTTTATGAACAAGCTAAAGCTAATGTGTTTCTTCACCAGCAACGCTGGAGAACTCACAAAAAAACTGACTTACTTCAGTGAAGAGTAGTAATATCTAAACGGCATAATTAACAAGTTTCAGGTTCTCTATGCTTGCAATGTTAATAATTTTAGAACCACATCCAAGACCATCATGCAAATCTTATTCAGTGGCAACTCCAATGCCCAACTAATCAAAAAATATTTCAGTGAAATAGAAAGGCTTTATTAAGAGTTATTTAAGTTTAAAATCAAGGAAGTCCTGATTCAATACAATGACGAGGAGCATAAACTTATTCCCATTTTGAATAATATAGAATCAGTTAAGTATCTGCTCAGTAATGATAACGCTGACGTTAGAAGGATTTGTAATGAGGGAGCTCATCCCGATCATATTTTAAATGGAGTTGAGAACATAGTTATTGCCAATGTAAGGTTATTGTAGGCTGATATTCAATCAATTAGCCACTGGTGTCTCTCCTTAAAAATTAAGCACTTTGGAGCTTTGTAAATTTTGTAAAATAGCCTCAGCAAAAGGAAGCAGTTGTTTACAAATCTCCTTGAAGAGTCAGAAATTTGCAAGTTTTTAACTGATCTTAGGCTTTCATAAAAAATTAGAGATCTCTCCTTGATAGAGAGTGGTCACCTTCTTTTCGATCTATTTAAACCGAGTTCAAATATGAGTGTGAATGTCAGTTATCATTTGCAGAACGAATTAAATCTTAGATATTACAAGGAGCTAATTGTTGACGATGAATAATATATAAAAAAATACAATTAGTTGGTTGAAATTAAATATTTCAAGTATAGACCGAGATAATATTAAACGATAGAAACTGCTGTTCGCGAGTACAAGGGAGAAATTACTAAAATATAAAAATTACTTGTGTATAGGGGACATAGTAATATTTAAAGCTTAATTGACTTTTATACCAAATTGACACAGTATACTCGATAAATATAAGATAGCAACTTCTAAGCCAGTATCATCAAAAAGATCATCATTGAGTCTTATCACGCTTATTATCACCTATACAATGACATTCTTTTGCCTTACTATCTTTCTCTTCTACTCATATTAACCTCATCTCAAACCAAGTAATCCTAAGAGTCGTAAATTGCCTTGATTATAAATGCCAATCGATAAAATGCAATTAATCTAATCGAGGAATTAATTACAAAGGAGGAGGGGGAGGTGGATAGGAGTAAAGACTATTTACGATTCCAGAAAAAATTCAATAAAACGGTTATTGTTGATGAATATACCGAAGAAGGTGTGGATAAAAATAAGCAAATAATCGAGTAATAATTTGAATAATTATTTGGAAAACACTCCTTAACAGATAAAGTAAAAGTCTAATCACCCTTTGACAAGATTCATATGCTAATAAACAAAACAAAATAAAACTACTATCCCTATTTATCAAAAATTATTTTCTAGAACTGCCACGACTATGAACAGATTGTCGATGGCTTGCAAATTCTGCTTAAGTACCCACAGAAAAATATCAATATCTATTCAGAGTATAATTCTGCTTTAATTAAAACTTTGGTCAGTCCTCTAACTAACATTCTTGAGGAAATTCATTAGCTTGTCAACAGATATCAGATGGATAATTTTAAGAATTTGGCCAATTTGAGCAGCAAGATTCAGGACAGGTCCATTTATGAGGAAGTATATAAAGTCCTAATTGACTGTGAGTTTTTAATCGAAAAGATATTTGAAGTGAATGCTATCTTGCCTGCTTCACAGCATATAAACATTACCAAACTTATCGAAAACTGTTTGAGTGTCCGCAAGCTTTAACTCAAAAACTGGAAGGAAATGATGTAGCTTAAAATGAGGAGAACTGAAAAAAGTGATATGATTGAGTTCATTGGTCTCTACAAAAACATAAAGGAAATACAGAATTAAAAAGAACTATTTGCTTTGTGTGAACGATTTCTAAGGTAGAGTAAAATATCCTGCATCCAGAATCGAATTAAATTGCTACTTTATTTGGAAAAACAGGCAATCATTAAAGATCCCACCTACCACAATGCTTTGCACAGAGTCATTGGTTTCTATGAGTATCTAATGCCTGATATTTTACGTTTTCAGACCTCTTCCTCGAAGGAGAAATAGTTGTAAATGAAAGAGTATTAAAAGTTGGCAGGCTGGAACAGCAATTAGTATCTTATTTTCAAGGGAACCTGCTAAAAATTCCAAAGAAAGATTCATTATATATTGAAAAGATATGACGAGGAACTATCAATGGCAGTTGGAACTTATCATCAGCAGTTGCAGACTGCTCAAATCTACAATTCAATGAAGGAGTTTAATACTGGACTTTCAGGTCTTGTGGAAAATAAATATATTAGTTAAACTGAGGATGAATAAAACAATATAAAGGAATAATAGGAAGTTGTTGTCAAATAAGATTAGATTTAGAATAAAAGCATTGATAATGAAGTAGATGACTATTAACTCCTTATGAGAAAAATATTTTTCTCATTAAAGGAACTGCAATAGTAACATCATTCGACTCAATCAAAGTTGCTTATTATCCGAAATGGTGTTTCAGAGCTGGAAGATGTATTTAGTGATTTTGCGCATTCATCAAAGGTTTAGTATCGATTTTTAAGTCGTGAAATGTTCAGTGACGAATAAAACTATCGAAAAGGTATTAAATATTATTATGGATTATGGGATAAGTTATGTCAAAGAGCAGAGACTAAATGGAACAGAGAGATCATCGATAGGATGTGGAATGTGACATAAAAAATATGGGTTCATCTGAACCTCTCACTTAAATTTACGACCATTAAATACACTGATGAACTTGCAGAAGATTTGAAAATTGTCTTTGGAGAATTCATTAAAAATAATAATGGATATCACCCATTATTTGAAAAATAGCTTTAAAAAGTTAAGTCATATCTTGCCTATATAGAGGAAAAAGAAAAAATACAAACGAATTAGGAATTACTCATTTCCACTCTGCTTGTTAATATGATGAAATTGGGCTATATTTTGGCAAATATCACTCTCAATTTGCAAAAAAATGGATTATGTGTCAAAGAAGAACCAGAAGAAAATTAGTAAAGTGGATAAGAAGAAGTTGGAGATGGTATGGGTATTGGGTAGGGAGATGTTCATGATGCAGCCTAAAACATAGGAGACGAAATCTAATTTGAGGAACAAGTTATGGGCCATAAGGATGAATAAAAAAATGAAAACAATAACGCCAATAATAAGGAGGAGAACGATATTTAAATGGAGGCTGATTTCGATGGATAGATGCACTCCAAATAGGAATAATAAGAAGCAGGCAGCGATGAAGAATAAGGTTAAGAAAAGGAAGTTGATTAAAAAATGGGAGATGTTGAGGAAGATAAAAAAGAAGAAGACATGAAAAATTAGGCTGGAGAAGCCTAGGGGAGTGAAGAAGCTGATGTTGAAATAAAGAATCAAAAATAAGGAGAAGAAGAGTTGGTTGACAATGAAAGGGAATAAAAATAGCAAAGGAAAGGAGAATAGAAAAGATAGATGTAGGAAGAATAGAAAGAAGATTAATAAAAAAGCGATTGGGATGATAATAACTAAGAAGGAGATAAGATTAACAAACAGAAATAGGACGTTGAGGCACTTTAGGATTCCCCATCTTATGATTTGGATTAAAAACCTCCAGAAGAAATTGAAGGGGAAAATAATGGAAAAAGCGAATAGGAGCAGATGGATGAATAAAACAGTTAGAATAACAACAGCGAAAACGAAATGAGTGAGGAGGAATAATAGGGCAATAAATCAAAATCAGGATAAGAAGAAGGATCAGAACCAAATTAAGATTAAAACAGATCATAAAATGAACAAGAGGAAAAGAAATAAAGAAGAGGTCGTCAAACCAAGAAATATGATCCTGCTTACGGACGTAACGATATCAATACCAACAATTAAGTTCTAAATAATTAAGAATAGCCAATGAACGAAGCTGATCAGCAAGGAAATTAATAACAGGGCCAGGGATAAGGAGATCAAGGTTCAGGGAATCCAATTCATAATTTGAGTGCTGAATTTTTAGAAGAGATTTTGCGTCAGCAAAAATCCTAAGGAAATTAACAATTTATTAAGGATTTGAACGTTTTAGTGAACGATTAAAATGAGCCATTGAATGATAAGTAGGAAGAAAATGCCCAACAATATGAACTTACTCAAGAAAAAGATAAATTTGCAACTAATTTACCTTTGATGGACGACCAAAAAATGGTCGACGAGCAATAATAAATTGAGAAGAATAAAGAAAAAAGAAATGAAGAATAAAAAGGATAAAAGTAAAAAAATAGCAATGAAAAGGAATAGAAAGAGAAGAAGCAAAATAAAAAAAATCAGCAAAATCAACAAAATTAAAATATCAATAATGAGCATAAGATCAGTGATAAAGGAATAGAGTCAGAATAAAAGAAAGTGAAGTAAGAAAAGAATTTAATAAAATAAGAAACATTTATCAAAGAAAAACAAGATAATGATTAATAACGATCTTAAGCTATCAAGAATATTATAGAATCTTTGAAGTTAACTAATAAACAAACTTAGCCAATGGCAATTTAGAATGATAAAGATATACTTAGCTAGTCCTATTAAGTGAGCAAAATTCTGTAAGAACAACTTAAGAGTGTCCTCGAACCACTTGATAATGCTTAATATCGTGGAGATTTCAAAACAGGAAAAAAACTTAATTTGAAAAAAATAATTCCTTTTATTGCCTCTAATTATCGAAAAGATCGTATTTGGCTCAGAAGAACTGAACCCTGTGAAAGAAACTATTATGTAATGATTGCTCTTGACGATACTAAGTCCATGCATTATGGAGATGTAGGTGAGGAAGCTTTAAAGGGTTTGCTTGCCATTAGTATGGCACTTGAGCACTTATCAATAAAAACAAGCATTTGCTCTATTCGAGACTAGATGGTGATACTAAAACGATTCGGAGACCTGCTAAACAGTCAAACAATATTAAATAACTTTCAATTCAACTATGAATCTTCCAATAGTCATGATCTTTCTATGGCTTCTTTCATGAATGCCTCTCTGAATGTATTCAAAAAAGTCGAAGAGGAAGACTCGAACGTAGAAGTACATAAATTATGCTTCATTATATCTGATGGTAAAATGAACAAAAAATTGGTGCAACCGTTTATGAAAGATGTTAAAAAGTAAGATATCACTTATGTCTTCATCATTGTTGATTCGCAACAATCATCAATTCTTGGCATCAAATCGATTGAATATGTGGAGGGAAAGATGAAGATCAAAAATTATATGTCCGACTTCCCTTTTGAATATTTTTTGATTATCAACGACGTAAAGGAATTGGGAGAAGTATTGGCGTTAACTCTTTTGCAATTTATTCAGGAAAAATGATTCAATTAAACTAATTTTATAAACCATACCTTATCGAATGATTTACTATTAAATATATTATTCATTGCTTCTAATTCGAATGTAATAAGAGAAACAAATACCAAATGCCTATGTGAAGGTCAGGGGCACTGCCTGGATGTTGCAAGACATAGATAGTAAATCGAATAAGCTGGCAGAAGTTGATTTAAATCTTAAAAAAGACTGTGAGAAGATGTCAAAGCAAAACAAAAAATGGAAGAAAAATGTCACCAATAGATTTTAAGGTTTTAATAAAAAGATTGAAAAAATCATTGAGTTTTAATTCCAAAAATAGAGTGACAATTTTAAAGAATTTGAATTTGAATCTCTTCGCAAAACAGAAACCACCATCGCAAAAAATAAAACTGATATTCAAAATGCAACTTTCCATGAACAAAGGAAAAAGTATGAAGCCATGATATTTGGACTGACCAGAAAGGAGAAAGACTTTGAAAATCAGATTAGTAAAATGAACAAGCTAAAAGACATGACGAAAATATGCGAGCAAAAAAAGAATTTCTACGATAATTGTGTGGACTAATATTTCGACAACTACAAAAAAGAGATAAACCGAAGTATCACCAAACTGGCTGACAAAAGTATGCGATGTTCTAAAATGGACATTAAAAGAAACTGATTAATATTCGATTTAATTGCATGATATCGGTATAAAGCAGGAAGAGTTATTCTTTGATAATAAATTCAACTTCAACTCTTTTATATAAATTATGATGAATCTATAAGAAACTCCAAAAGAAATATTTCAGGTCGCTAAGAAGGATAAACATAAATATTCCATTGCGAAAGAAGCATTTACTGCTGCGGAGAGGGACTTTGTTGTTTATAATATGTCATTAAAGAAAGACTATGTTGACGACTATGACTATGTCAATTTTAGGAGAGGGCTTGCTTATGTTGAGGAGATAGTAGATTTTAAAGATAGTGCGCTGATGGTTGGGAGGAAGGGCCTTAGAAAATTTAAAGATTTGATGCCGGAATATTTAGATATCAAATAGTCTCATATCACTAACAGTAAATATCACAGTGGATCAAAGAAAAGACTTTTTCATAACCTATAAAAATCTCTTTCCTCCTCTTTCATTATCTACAACAGTTAAAAATTAAACGGATAAAATGCTCAAGTATCCTATTTGCTCGACAAAATTTGGGTTATTGGAAGTAAAAATAAAACCTTGCTGGTCTCCGAAGAGTCTGAGCTTTAAACTTTAAAAAATAAGCACGAACATAAACTAACACTTTTTATTGCTAAAGCTTGGTTTTAATTATTAAAAACAAAAAGCGAGTAAGAAATTTAAGGAATAAAATCTGAACTTTCAACTAACACTTTAGTTGGTTAATATTGCAACTCATAAAATTTGCAGCATTTAGTTCATTATGGAAAGTAGCCCAAGCTGTTTTTCTATGCCCTTGTCGAAAAAGATAATTTAGATGATGATTGTCAACCAACTTCAGTAGCCATTAAGTTTTTATAAAAATACAATCTTCCAAAAGCAAAATACGAAATAATTTAAACAAAAACCTATGACTAAACGCTTAAATAGCTGAAAAGAATCTTGATAAAAATGAATGAACTCACTCTCAAATAGGGTGGTGAAGGCAGTGTTGTTTATGTGAGTGGACTGGACGAAGCTGGATAGCATAATTTGCTAATTTGCAAAGTCAAAACGATATAGTACCGTATCTTACGAAAATTAAGAGAAAAGTTAAAGGATTATCTCAAAAAATTCAATAAGAACTATAATAATTTGCTGAAGAAGTACACAAAAGAAATTTAAGAGCTGGCTCGGTAATTCAACCTGAATAAACCTTTGTAGTATTATGTTGAACTCGGTAGAAAAGCTTTCATTCTTTGTGAAGAACAGAGTAAACCAGTTTCTCGCTTCATTAGTAATCGATTTATAGATTTTCTTCGAGTGCTGGAAAAAGATATGTCAAAATAAAAGTTTATGGATATTGTAAACTCAAAAGTTTATGAGATTGAGGAGGATGATGAAGACGAAAATATAAACGAGGAAAAATAAAAGATAAAAGAAGCCCAAATTGAATGATCATCTCTATATAACCTTTGTAAATAATCTCTTTTTATTTTTGCGATTTATTTTACATCTAGATTGATTCTTCCATTTAAGTTGCTTATCTTCTGATTGCGATCGATAATTATAATAAATTCTAAGATTACTGAACTATGATCCCTCATTAATGTTAAAAATGTCAACTTTTTTGTATAGAGTAGTGTCCCTTTAATTTTAATGATAATATCCTTTTAATTTTAATGATTAATACATTAAAGATATTTTAATAATGAAAAAAGGTCAAGCAGAAATCTATCAAGAAAAAGAACAATTAAAGGTGCAACACAAATCTTTATTAGAAGAAGAATAGAGGAGAAAGCTAAATTTTATGACCGACATTGAATTAATTAAGAACAATCTCCTTGGCATCAATAACGAAATTTCAGGGCTGACCAAAAAAACAAGTTAAATCGAGTCTTCTATCAAGATATTAAGAGATCAAAGGAGTTAATTCAAAGACAAGCTATCCTAACTTCAAAAAGAAGAAAATCAAACATAAAGATAAATAAAACAAATGAGCGAGTCGCTCAAAATAAGTGAAGATTAAATTAAGATTTTATCAGAAAAAGTTGAGTAGCTCAAAAAATTATCAAAAGAAGAAAATACCAATGATGGTACTTCATCTGCAAACAAATAAAAATAGCAGTAATATGATGAACAGTTAACTCTAATGAAACAACAAGTGGCTTAAAAAAAACAAAATCTAGTGAACATGTAATTAAAATTACCTGAGTTAAGGAATAAAGTTAAATAAATCGTTACATTAACTGAAACCAATGTAAAAAAATAAGAAGAGGATATAAAGCAAATAAAAGAAGTTAATGGACTCATCTCAAAGCTGTCAAATTCATCTTAATTACTCAAAAAATAAACCATTTAGAAATTAGCAAAGTTGAAACAAATTGAAAATTAGAACAAACTTTCTGCTGAAAAAAGAGCTGATTTAATTTCTTGTCTTCCTAAACTGTAAAATGATGAAATTCTTTTTATTTCAAATGAAGGATTATAATATATTCTTAATCATTTTGATCCTCAAAATCCACAAAAAAATTTCAATTGGGTTTCTGACTATAGAGTGGAATTACCCATAAAATTAAAAAAAAGTGGGCCAGGATCAAAACAACCTTGCACTCTTATAGATATTTGGAACTAAACTGTGGCCAAATTTGGTGATCGACCAGCTATTACTTTTTAAGCATCGCCTAATAATTGGAAATCTTATACTTTTCAAGAATATTATAATAATTCTATCAGATTTGGAAAGGCCTGCATTTCAGTGGGTTTAACCAATTATGCAATCGTCATGATCATGGGATTTAATTCACCAGAATGGGCATTTTCTTTTTACGGAGCAATGTTTGCAAGATATCTACCAGTGGGAATGTACACGACAAATTCTAGTGAAACATGCTAATACATTGCTAACCATTCTGAGGGGGAACTAGTTGTGGTTTAAAATGAAATTCAGCTAAAAAAATACTACAATATTATTGATAAGTGTCCAACAATTAAATATTTTGTAATTTATAAGGAAAATGTTCCATCTAACCTTCCTTAAAGAATGAAAGGAAAGGTATTTACATGGAAATAATTTATGACTTTGGGTGACAAGTAATTTAGTTTATATTTAGATTTAATCCTGCAAAAAAGGAAGATGATATTAAATACAGGCAATCTATTCAAAAACCTGGCAATTGTGCTACTTTTATATATACAAGTGGAACTACTGGCATGCCCAAGGCAGTTATGACTAGTCATGACAATTATATCTTTCAGATTGACGGGGTAATCTAGCACTATGGCATGGATAGACCTAGTTTATTAGGAAAAGGAAGAATTTTAACATATTTGCCCCTCAGTCATGCCGCTGCTCAACTTGTTGATTTGCTTATTCCAATCAAATGTGGATATAATGTCTTCTTCCCTGATCCTTCAGTTCTCCAAGCAAATCTCGTCAAATTTTTAAATATTGCCAAACCGTAATTCTAATCCTATTTAGAACTAATTTTTTAGGAGTTCCAAGAGTTTGGGAAAAGATAGAAGAAAAATTAGGAGAAAGCTTATCAGCTGCTACTGGATTTAAGAAAAAATTAATTTAATGGGCTTTGAGTATTGGTATTGAGGGAACTTTTGCATAAATTCACAATCAACCAACTCCACGAGGTTGGAGCATTGCTAAAAAATTATTCTTTAATAAATTAAAAGAAACTTTAGGGTTCGATCAATGTGAAATGTTTTTGTTTGGAGCTGCTCCCATAAAATAAACAACTCGAAAATTCTTTTTGAAGATTAATTTTTGGCTGAACAACAACTATGGGATGAGTGAATGTAGTGGAGCCCACACATGTACTAATTCAAAGAATTGGAAATCATTTAGTGATATTTTTTTGAAAGAAGCAGGAACATGTCTCATTGGAGGATAAATCGGACTTGAAGATCAAGATAAAGAAGGGAAAGGAGAAATTTGTATGAGAGGTAAATATTTCGTTATTCAGGTCGAAATGTTTTTATGGGCTATTTTAAAAATGAGGAAGAAACTAAAAAGACAATTGACAAGAATGGATTCCTTCATTCTGGAGACGAAGGACGTTTGGACTAACATAATAACTTGTATATTACAGGGAGAATTAAATAACTTATTGTTACGGCAGGCGGCGAAAATATTCCTCCAGTTTTAATAGAGAATGATATTACAGCGGCTCTACCGATCGTATCTCAAGCTTTAGTTATTGGGGATCACAGGAAGTATCTTACTGTTTTATTATGTTTAAAATTAAAGAATGGCTCGGAATTGACTGATGAAGTCTATGAATTTATTAAAAAGCATGGGTCGTAAGCAAAAACAGTACAGTAAGCGATAAAATGTCCCAAGATTAAAGAACTTGTCTTGACAGGCCTCGGACAAGTCAATAAAAAGGCTATTTCTAACGCTCATAAGGTTCAAAAATATACGATACTGCCTCTATAATTTACGATTTAATCAGGTATCTTGACTCCAACCATGAAGATAAAAAGAAGAGTGGTGAATGAAATGTTTAAAGCTGAAATTTAATCAATGTACATTGACTCTAAAATGTGATCTTAAATTAGTTAAATCAATTTAATTGAAATTTATTCATATTATGTTTTCATTCATGTGAATATCTGAATTGGTTACCTTAAATTGTGTCAGGAATAATCATTTTTTTAAGAATTTAACAATCTATATAAACTGTTGAAATAAAATTAAAAACACCATGTTTTCTAATTTTCTATGGCATTTTATAGGAAATATGAGCAGCAGATGCAATCGAAATTGGGATAAACTGAAAAAAGAATCAAAAATAAAATCATTTTTTAATAACTTACGGTATTTACTGTTAATTTATAAATTTATTAAATACAGAAATCTATTGAAGAGATTCTTGGTTAGAATTCCAATAATTCATTAATTTCTCATAATCAGTACTTTTATTAATTCAAATGATGCTGATTCACAACTTCAACAACAACAATGTCACAATTTTTGATTCTGTCAATTTAACACGCCCAAATACGACTTTCTTTGTCCAATTATATCTCATCATGATCGCTTTATTTGCTTAGTGTGCGAACTGATCATGAAATTCATAATATAAATATATTTTACAGCAATGACTTAATCCAAGTATGATAGGGAGTTGTCCATTAAGAGAATTGAATCATTTATCCTGGTCACGTAGAAATCAATTGAGCAATTACCTTTTGAGAACTAAATTCTCACAAATTCCTGTCTCAATTCTTAATGCCATAATGTTCGAAAAAACTCCATTGAGGGCCATTCTTAAGATTAACGAATAGTCTAAAAGCAAAGAAACGCCATTAAAATTTTAACTATTGCAGATAAAACTCTCAAAATGATGAAATGCAAAGCGAAGATGCTGGAAACTGTGCAGAAACATTCTTAATTAAAAAAGAAATATGAGGTCCTACTAACAACTTAATCAGAATAGAAAACATAACGGTCTTCGGATCTTACTCAAAAAGAAAAGGGTGATAAAAATAAAATACAATTTTTAACCTATAATGAAATTAACAACAACGAGATTATTAAATGCAGCTCAACAATCAAATAAAATCAATCCACTATCTTAGGCACAAAGTCAATGAAATCTTTTCCTCTTATAAAGGTCGGTCCAACAATATTATCACTGTATAACGGTGGTCATTATTAAAATTTTTATGTGTTGAAATTGTTAGGAGAAGGAATCTCAGGAAAGGTTTACCTAGTGATGTACTGATAAATGTATTTAGGAGTTTAAACAATCGGATGATTTACTCAGTCAAAATGATAAAAAAGTCCTCACTAACTTCTATTAATATTAAGCAAATAATCAGAGAAATCAAAATTCAGTCTTTTATCAATCATCCTAATATAGTTAAGTTATATCATTTTATGGTTGATAAAGAATTTATTTATTTATTTTTGGAGCCATGTTTGGATGGGGATTTAAAGCAAAATGTAAAAGAGTCTAATGGTCGCATCTGCTAAAGATAGGTTAAAAAGATTATAAGGCAAGTTGCCAATTCAGTCGAGTACATGCATCAAAATGATATTATTCACAGGGACATTCGACCTTAAAATATCCTTTTTCATTAGGTAAAACTCAATTAAATTAGGGAAATGTCAAAATTTGTGATTTTGGTTGGGCTATATACTCACCTTTGCTAAGAGATACCCACAATGAAAGTCAACTCTATTCTCCCAGAAAATTTGGGAAACAGGAGCTTAATGATAGCAAAAGTGATATTTGGAACATCGGAGTATTAACATACTAACTCTTGTTTGGAAATATCCCCTTTATGATCAAAAATTTTGACAATTTCAGCAAAAAAGTAAGTGTTTTACAATTCAGATTGAGCAATAAATGTATTTTCCAGGATAAATTAATATATCCGATTTAGCAAAATAATTTATCCTTGGATGTGTTCACAAAAATCCAATAAAACGGTTCACTATTAGGCAGATAATTGAGAGTGAATTTTTAAATGGATCCGATAAATTTCGTTGGACTATAATGTGAATGGTATTATTAATTTATAATGATATCTATACATTTATCATAAAATATTTTAGATCATAATTAGATGGAAGAGTAAATGTCTAATAGGCTGCTTAATTCATGGAAGACACTTTATTGGCTTGAAGTGCTGTATATTAAAGATAGGGTATTAGTTTGCTGCAGACATCTCAAAAGTCGAATAATATCTTACTCAGCTTCAATTTAGTTTGTCAGTAAATTGATAAAGAAAGATATAAGATTATAGGAATATAGTTTGTATTTTTAGGTCAAAGATAGATCTCTGAGATTATAAAGAAACTCATTAATTTCCTACTCACTAAAAGCCGATAATTTTAGGAAAGGATATTTTTAACTCCAATTTCTGAGAAGTTTTACAAATTTTATTCTTGAATATAGATTCTTATTTTTCATTATAGTCCAACAATCATCTTAATTTAGAGGCAAATAGATGCATAAATTCAAGAGATTGTCAATCAGCTTATTATGTCCATTATTCTTTTTATTGCCAGTTTGCATATTCTGTTCAATCACGTTAATTATAAATTTACTGACTGGTTTTAGGAATGATTTTTATAAGATAAATTATGCATGATTTTTTTACTGATACTAAAGATAGTGGCTGTACAAGTTAATTAAATTACTTTAGAGCTCACCATCAAGTAAGACGGTATTTTTTTTATTAAAGTAACTGCAGTACTACTGAATTAAATATGAAAAATTGCCGCCAAATAGAGTGTTATAAACAACTTCTTCATATTTGAGTTCGTCATGAAAAAGATTTATTAAGGCCGCGGTTGGTCGAATCCATCTTCTATTTGCCATGTTTAAATTAGGGAAATCATAGCTCAATTCATCAAAGAGAAGATTAACTGCTTTGCTAGTCTATTCACAGTTAAACTCGTCAATTAGTTCAATATCTTGAGAGAAGAGACACAATAAATCAGTAATACTTTGAATCACTCTAGTTCGACTGAGTGATTGTTTGACTATGACAGCATCATCTTAGTCAATATCTGTATTTTAAATTGTATTGATCACCTCATAAAGCATCTTCGGGAGATTGTGTTTGAGGAGAAACTCCTTGCAATTTTGCACTCCAATTTCTAAGATCAATCGATATATTTCGTGATGAGCCTCCACTGTGTACTACTAACAATCAAAATGAGATTGATGATCCATGAGTTAACTTTCTCCCGACACCAAACTACACTTAGAATAATTATTTAGTATCTCCTCAAGACAAATAATAAGAAAGCTTTTTTACCTATTCTTCTTTTTTATCAGCTAGATGTGTCTTGAGCGAATTTGTTTTTGCCAATTTTAATTTTTTTGCTTTAACATATTTACTCAAATATAATTATATCAGTGGGTAGTCTCAAAGAATAAAGAGCGATTTTTTCATTTCTTTAATTAACTTAATTTTAATCTACTATTTTTTTTACGGGTGATTAATATTTGTTAGCTCAATTATAATTATCAAATGATGAGTGCTCCAATAACTAAATATCTATTGCTCATACCTGCTTCCTATCTCGCATACTGTGCGTATATGGACTATACTTTGAAAGGCTAGAGAAATAAAAAACAGAAATAGAATGAATCCGAAAACATTAAGAGTTTAAGCAACAAGTTTAACCAATGCAAAAGTTCAACTGAGTTATCAAATATCTTCAAGAAAACATTCAAACTTTTAAAAAATGAAATCACTGAGCCAAGTCATTTAAGAGACGAAATTATAGACTGCTAAATAATGTAATCTGGTCAGGCGAATGACTCGTGGTGGATCTATCCATATAGTACTAGAAACCTCGTGAAGATTAACCGCTACAATCAGATGTAAAATAGGAAATAGGGTTATTATACATTTTTAATTTTATTTTGGTTTAATGTCCTCACAAAACAACACCTCAAGCTGACAAACGCCGAGGCAGAAATATCAGCAGTCAAAAAAATGATATCATAAAGAAGTGATAAATGTTTGACTATTTCCAGAAAGAATAATCCTAACTTAGGTCATGAGTTTGAAAATTACTACATTGACTGCATTCGTAAATCTTAAGGACCCGCCAGAATAATTGAAAGAGAACTTTCAATAATTGAGTTTATGAAAAAATATGAAAAGATACAATGATTTTTAAATAATCAGTTTAATTGATATAAAATCAATGAGTTATGAAAGTAGATTACTATTTATAAGATTACGCTTTATACAAGTAATTTTCAAGAATAGCATAATAATTAAAAAAGAATAAATTGGGTTATAAGTTTATATGAAAGAAGAGGAAACATTTATCAATAAGTCTTTTCATCTGTTGAATTAGCAAACTGGCAAAATTCATACTTACAATATTAGGGTGCCTTACTTGCCTGCCACTCGAGAAATTAGCATCTCGAGGGCTATCAGTTCTATTTGTTCATTAGGTATATCCTGTCTTATATAGGTCTTCAATTAAATAATTGCCAGATATTTTACTAAGATTTTTCACGAAAGGTCTACGCCTTTCTTGGCTGTTTTCCTTTTAAACAAGAAATATATCTTTAATATGGACTCTTTCTTGATCGCCCTATTAACATCAGATTCAAAAGTATGAGTGGTCCTCCAACAAGTTCCAATTTAAACCAAAAATATCCTGGTTGCAATAAAAATGGTAACTAAATTCAAAAGAAAAAAGTAAAATAAAGATCAATTCGGTAAGCATCAGAATATGTCACTTAATGGAGAAATTTATATTAATAAATGGACAAGAATGGAAAAAGACTTTATACTTTGTAAACTGCAGCCAATAGGGTGGGGCTTGCAAAAAAAACATTAGATGATTATTTTTATCAATTAAGACAGGCTACACATTATGGATTTAACTTTTAGGACCATCTTTGCGATAAAATTGGGGTCTTAAGGAGATTTGTGAGACAATGTATCAAAAATTAGCTCATAGAATGTTAAGTTATCGCACCATAAGATGATATCGATCAATATTTAGCTTCAGGTTCCTCAGATAGCGAGGACGAGAGGAGATATCAATGATTTTATGAGCTTATATAATAAATTGAC
>Ga0302186_10001725_pt1 | contig 17655 bp, 15 predicted proteins | sample II_Bog_E1_2_FD_198782 | JGI IMG/M metagenome (GOLD analysis project Ga0302186, IMG submission 198782) | Peat permafrost microbial communities from Stordalen Mire near Abisko, Sweden - II_Bog_E1_1 | ecosystem: Environmental > Terrestrial > Soil > Wetlands > Peat | place: Sweden: Abisko...
TTTTGGAGAAATGGCAAATAAAGTAGATCAATCTCTTGGAGAATTAGAACATGAGGAACAGGAACCAGACGAAAGTAAAGTGGGTTTAGGTGAACAAAATTTTTCTTTAGTAAAAGATTAATTATTTGAAAGAAAATTCAACAATTTCTAAAAATCATTTGGTCATGGAAAACAAGATTAGTGACCCAAATTTGCAGAATATAACTCCTGGTATTTTTAATTAATTTCTTATTTAAATAATAACTTTATTATTTAGTTAAACAACAAGAAGCATTAAATTTTGGAAATGCTTTTAATACTCCTTCTTCTGACAAAATAAAATTAAAAACAAAAGCAACAAAGGCTCCTGTTGATCAAAAACAAAAATATTGGGAAATTTTTATTGGGAAAGAAAAATACAGAACTTTTATTACTAATTATCCTACTCGCATATGTAAATGTGGAGAAATTTGTGTGATAAGGTTTAGCACCACTAAACAAAGGTTTTATATGGGGTGCCCTAAATACCAATTCGGAAATCCAGAAGCAGGAAATTGCAATAGTTGGTCTTACTTGCCAAATGGTGAGATTTACGAATTACAATTAATTTAACGAAATTTTGAATTAATTTAGGAGTCGAGAAACACTTAGAAGGGTTATATCCAGAAAGTAAAAGATTATCCATATCAATAATCGATGAGGAGGAAGAAGAGACCTTAATGCTGCCAAACAAAAGACAATTGATGAAAAGATAATAAAATCAAAGATTTTAAGTTAGAATAGAGAAAAATTCAGAAAAAAAAAAATTACAAAATAAATTTCCCTTCGAAAAAAAAATTGAACATAGATTCAAATTTTCATAAAATCCAGGAAATTTCCTGAAAAAATATTATCTTCAAATAGAATGAAAATTTATTAATTTTTTTAAAAAATGTTGTTCTTTTGAAAGCAGCCAAAACCACTTAACTAAATTTTATTTTAGAAATTATTTGCTTTAAAATTAAATTCTCTAAAGGTAATTTTCATCTGCCTCAATATTTTTTCTTCCTGCATATTGGACAAGTCTCAGTCTTTGGAAAGCAATATTCGCAAAGACATATGTGCAAACAAGGCAGAATCCGATTGGGAGGTCTTGCTTTGCAAACAACGCATTGCTTCTCCTCATAGATTTGAGCAGTCACAGGTTTGCTATTCCAATCATAATTGAAATCTTTATCATGAGATTCTAATTCAAAAACGATGGTTCCATCTGCTTTCCTTAAATAATTGACATCGTCAAAAATCATATCAGGAGTCATGGGCTCATGGCTAGCCCATGCAGCAAACCCTTTCCAAAAGAGCTGGAGTACTTTGGGTGACACCTTAGGATTTATGTATTCCAGAACTTTTGTAGTGCCTGGAATAATTTCTGGCTCGCCAAAGATCGAACCAACTTCGAGATGGGACTCATCATAAAAGATGAATACAACTTTCCAACTTTTGGGCTTTTCATCGAACCAGGTTGCAACGGGAGCCTCTTTCTTTTCCTCTTTTTTCTCTTCTTCCTTGTTTTCTTCGTTCTTGATTTCTTCTTGCTTTGGTTGTTCGTTCATTTGATTTTAATTTTGATAAATAAAAAAATGTTTTTAATTTTTTATTTCGCTTTAGATTTTAAAGGGATTTTATCAGATTTTGTTCTTCTTTTAAATATCGAATCAAATAAAAGAAATTCGTTATTTTTCCAAAAAAAGTTTGTTATGTTTGTTATTAAATTCAAATTTGCCTGGAATGATTTTCCACTTCCAAATGTGATACATTTTAAATTAATATGGCAATTTTTGGGGATCTGGGTTGATCATTGTCAGTGTTTGAAACGAAAGGTTCTTTTTTATCCTCGTTGATTTCTTCCTTTCGTCCATTTGTTTTTTTTTTTAAATGTTGTTTTTTGTAAAATAAAAATTTAAAAGGTTTTTTTTATTCCATTTGTTTTTTTTTTATTCGTTATTTTTAAAGGAGGGGGACAGAATTTCTTTTTTGGAAAATATGTCAATTGAAAATGGACAGGACTTTGTATCAAAAAATTAAAATTAGCTTATAAATTAAGAATTACTTTTTTTTCATTTGTTCCGACCTTTTTCTTTTTCAATTTTTTTGTATTTTTTCTATAACGCAATAAACAAAGAAAACTTTATGATTATATCAAAATTTTACCTCTGATCTTGACCTTGACTTCGACCTTTTGGAGCGATGTCCTTTGGATGAGTAGCTAGAACTTTCTTCAGAAGATTCTTTATTTTTTCTATGATCATTTTTGTATTTGTTCGAGGTTTTTTTATCCAGATTTTTCTTATTTCTCGAATGAAAATCACTGACCAACAGTTCTTTTTTTAATCTGCACAATTCTTCAATTTCTGTTTGACCATAAATCCCGTTTTTGACAAGGTTTTGTTTGTAACTCTGGAGTTTTTTCTCCAAAACACAAAATAAAAAATATTAGCTCAGATATAATACCTCAATTTCCTTATTATCTTCCTTATCAATGGTCAAAATATTAATGAAAGCATCGGAATTTTCCTTTGAAAGTTCTTTATTGGTCACTAATTTTTCTTTCCAAACTTCATTTTTCTATTAGAAATCATTCTAAAGTTTCAAAAAAAAAAAAAAAAAAAAAAAAAGGGAAATACTAATAAAAGAGCGATTGATTTCTTGTCTTCTTTATTCAAATCTTCTCCGTCAATATCTTCATTCAAAGTTTTTTCTTCTTTCTCGTTTAAAACTTCTCCTAAATAATATTTTTAATATATAAAATAAATATATTTGTAATAAATACCATCAATGTTATCTTCAAAGCTAGTTAGTTTTTTCTTGATATCATAGATGCACTCATCAATTTCATCAAATTCCATGCCGTCAATCTCAGCAATGTTGAATTTCTCAGCTCTTGATTGCAACAATTTAAAAACTGCTAAATAAATTTTGCAAAAATTGTCGATTTCAGTAAATGAGCTTTCAGTCAAATTTCGATTGTCAATGCTTCTAAAGCTCTTAATTAAGGACAATGAGTTTTTAAAGGAAGATTTTGCGTCTGTGATGGTTTTCTCATTTTTCTTCGAGGCTTGATGTTTCTTAAGAGAATCATCATTATTATAATCATTATTTTTCTCCCATTTCAACTTATATTCTTCTAAAATCAATATTCTTTCAATCAATTTATTCTTGATGCCAGTTATCGGAAGTCCATTTGTTTTACAAGCCTTTTCCAAATCATTAATTGTTTGAGATTTCAGATCCTCTTCAAGACATTTTAACTTAATTCCCAATTGGGTAGAAGTATCATAGTCAATTATAGAATTCACATTTAAGTTGTCAGAGTTTTTCTTTGGCTTTTTATTCAGAAGAGCTTCTAGACCCATGAGAAACTTACTGTCGAAAATCACCCAATCATTCCAAACCATCATCAGGGTCATTACTTTATCTATGAATTTCATATCTCCTTCAATTTGGTTTCGTTTCGACAAACAATCAGATATTCCCTCAAAAATTTCAGGTAATTTGTGCTCAAAATACATTCGAAAGGACCAAAAACAGGCTGAGGAAGGAACTGAACTGTTAAATAAAAGGTCTGAAATTAGGTATAATCTAGCCAACTTGATCATAAAATTAGAATTGTTTTTAATGAAAATGGGAAAAAACCTTTTTCAGAAGGAAGGTTTCATCCAATTTTAAAGATTGTGCAATGATCAAAACCAGTTCAGCGGAAGACTCAGCGTGATCGAAGCAAAATAATAGGGCATTTGCTATTGATGACCTTTCAGTCGTCATGTCTCGCAAAATATTTTCAAATTCCTCGTTTTCCTCATCAGAAAGGATCTTGTTACCCACTGAAAACTTTCTTGATTTATCCTTATCACGTGGTTTTTCCCCGCCTAAATTCACAATTTTTATAATAATCAACAATTTTTTTTTAGGATTGCCACTTGATTCGAAGCTAAAAATTAAATTTTATGAATATAATATAAAAAGAATTATGTTAACTCTGTTATTGGAGGAGGATACCAAAAAGAAGAGTTCAGATAAATTTGAAAAGGGTCCGTTCTCCAGGTTTTTTCACTTTCTCCTTGCAAATAGGAATAAACCCTCCATTGATAATAGAAAAACTCCTCAGTCCCGCGCTCAAATTATAATCTTAATTTTATTAATTATCCTGATAATTTTACAATGAAGAGAAAAGAAAATTCTGGATTTGACTTTTCTTTCTCCATAATTTGCTTTTCAAAAAGATATCCTTCCTACATAATAAAATATATATACATAAAATATGTATTTATATATTAGCAAAATATGTATATAATTTTTCTAAATATAATATAAAATGTGCATGTATATAATAAAATATAGAAATATATAATATTATTTACTTGAGCAACATATTTGGCAATTTTATCAATTATTCGTTTGATGTAATTGTTTTCAGGAATCTTTACACTTATAGAATCTAAATTTTCACCATTTTTCCTTCAAAAATATGGGTTTTTCATTTTTGGAATTAGAATTGTCAAGTGAACAATAGTTCATTTAGGTTAAAATTTAAAATATACTTTTTTTCACTTTCCTTATGAATTTTTAAAATTTTCGATTTTTTAATTATATTTACTTGTTTTTCATTTTTCGGTTCTGGATTTTCGAGTTTTTGCCCACCCCATCTTCCATTATATTAACAAATTAGCTAATTCATTAAACAAAAATTAGAGAAACCTGACATTCAGAATCACATCATGAAAAGACTTCTTATTGGTTTCATTTTTTGCCTTAATGGCGCTTTCTGAACTCTTAAAACTCACATAGCAAATAATTTTTGGAATCTTAAAAAAAAAAAATGAATGCTTGACAAAAAACACGAAAAATAATTGATTTTTAAAAAAAAATCAATATTTTTAATAAAAAATAATAATTTTTATAAAAAATATTAGAAAAACCAAGTTATTACTCTTGAACTTTCTCTAGTAACAGTTGAAATATAGATTTTTTCAATTTCTCCATAAGGTTCGAAAATTGCTCTCACTTTTTCCTTGTTGAATTCTGGGTTTAAATTTGCTATTGAATTTTTTAAATTTAAGTTATTATTAAAAAATGGAAAATGTACTTATGAACAAATTTTTGGAATTAGACTCTTCAAAAAAATGGGTTTTTTGTTTAGTCACAGAGTCGAAAACTGCGTTGATATGTTCAGTATAGCTGCGCATTTCATTGTCCTCATCTTTTTCAATAGGAGGTTGAATTTTTACATGATTTTCTTGAGAAAATTTTTAAAATTTCATATTATTTTTTTAAAAAAACTTTTTTCTTCTATCTTATTATCTGAGTTATAGGACATTTTCTGTTTTAACAAGACTTATTTAAAAAACACTAAAATTTAACGAACAGAAGAAGCTTTTTCCTGTTGTTGTCTCTTGGTTTTCAGTTCGTTGAAAAAAGCGTCGATATTTTTTTGTTTCGATTCTAATTTTTTTTCGTGAAATGGCCAAAAATATTGTTTTACCTTTATCATTTTTGGCTGCATCCGAAAATCCCCCTTTATATTCATTAAATCCTTTGAATCCTGATGAATCATTTGCGTTTTTAATAGGTTGAGGCGGCAAATATATGTTTCCTTTATCTTTTTCGTCAATTTTTTTCTTAGAAATAAAAAAAACAATAAAAATTTAATTAGTTATAAAAGTCTTTTTATACTAGGGTCGGATCTATCACTCCTCCTTTCACAAAAGCTTTCGGTGCTGATAATTTGGATTTCTCATCTTTGAAAGTATCCTCGAAAACTTTCAATATTTTCTCAGCCTCATCATCTTCTTTCTTAAAATGAGAAAAGGAGATTTAATTTAGTAGTGAAGAGATTGATAAAACCTGTTTTTTGGTGGTCATTTTCTCTTGCTTCACTAATTTCAAGTTCTTGCTATTGTCCATAAATTTAAACTATCTTGAAAAAAAATTATAATTAATTCTTAATTTAAATTATATTTCTTTTGAAAGCCAAATTACAATTTTTAACATTTTTTCCTATTTTTCATTATTGATACAGACTTCATATTCATTTTCCTGCAGGGGACTGTAATTAAACGGTTTGCCAAATTATTGAAAAAAATTAATAAAATTGATGAAATATTTTTTATAAATAAAAACACAACTTTTTATGGATTTAAACTCAAGTTTTGGTTCTCATTTGGAGATTGAGGAATATTCTCCTTCCAAAACAAATTCACATTTGAACAATTCAAAATTTCAGAATAGTGAATTGACTTGGAATATTGTTTTCCATTTCCCAAACATTTTTCCCTTAAATTCCTGCATTTTTAGCAATTCAAAAACATCAACGAACCAATTGGCAATGAGTTGTCAACTTTTTCTTATGTAGGTAATAATTTTTTTCTTTTAGCTTCAAATATTGTGAATTTTTTTCATTTAGATCCAGAGATGATTTCTTTGCCAAAGATCGATTTTTCTGGTGTTATAAAACGTCCATTTTGGCAAAATATCTCAAAAGACATTTTGAGTCCGTTTGCTCCTAAAGAGGCTGTGTTTGCACGATACATCAATGAGAAAAGTTGCCAATGAATAAATGTTTTTTTTTTTTACACAGTTTTAGCCCATGCCAATCTTCATATTCATTCGCTAACAAAAACTAATATAAACGAATCATATGATTTCAACAAACAAATGCAAAAACTTCCAGACCTCATGAAACCAATGCAAAGACTAAAGAAAAGAGTGCTAACAATAAATTATTTTCATAGAGCTCCCTCTGTGTATTCCAAAAACCAATCGGACAAAATAAAAATACTTAACGAGTTTCAGCCACGATTGAATCACCATTCCCATTCATTCGAGGATTTTTACGAGAATCCTATCACGAATATGATTAGAGAGGATATCATAGAAAGACCTCGAAAGGCTTTGATGAGAAGGAAGAGTTGTCATTGTTCCGAATGCGGGAAACTCACATCCTTAGAGTTGAAAGTAATGGCTTTGAGCTCTATGACTCATATGAGGATGTTGGAATTAGATGCTAAAAATATCCAAAGCTATTCTGACTTAGGACAAATTAAGGGCAGAGGAAGAACTGGAACAACAGATTCGAAATTAAGTACTTAAAAAGAAAAGAAACAAATGTCTAAAAAGAATAATAATGAATAGAGAATCAAATGGATAAAAAAAATAGACAAAGCATAAAAAACGCAGTCTTAGGAATAAGATCCGTAAATATCATCAGAAGCAATCATCCCTCTTCTTTCCAAAGAGATTCTAATATATCATTTGCCAGTGAATTCTTAACATCCGGAGTGAGCGCAAATGATCTTGATAATGTTTCAAATTCAACTCCAGCTCTGAAAACTGGGAAGAAAAATGCTTTAGGTGTGAATAGAGGGTCTCAAGTTATAAGCCATTCAACATTTCTTAGAAAGAATATGAAAAACAACACTTATTGCATAGTGAGACCGGTGCGAGAAAGCATATCATGTTTAAAATTCAAAGAAGAACCTCAAGAACAATTTGAATCGATTGTAATTCGAAATCCGGTAACAGATTCTAATAAAAAAGAAGCCAGAGCTCAACAAGTAAAAGATTTGCTCAAGGCAAATTTTCTGAAAGAATATGAACAGAGAATTAAAGGTTTTCTGAGGAATGAAAAATTCTTTTTAAGCGAAACGAATAATTTGAAAGTCAACATTCCCTTTGCCTATTTTGTTAAACCTCCAATTTTATCGAAACATTCAAAATTCCAGAACAAAGATTCAAATAAACAATATGGAGGAGGAGGTTCTTTGACGGAAAGAAAGGAAAGGCCGAAATCACTTCCAAAAGTCTCTTCATTATGTAATAAAATCTTTGTTTTTTTATAAAATTAATACAAAAAAATAGATCAAAAACTCAGAAAAACAAAGAACAGCCTTCACTTAAAACTCAAAATAAATAATTTAAGTTGAGTTGTGAAGCTATCCAATTTTATTTTATTTTTTTTGCTTCAGTTCAAATTTAATAAACATTTTTGCAAAAATGACATCCTTTTTCCCCCGAATTTTGATGACGTTTGAAAGCTCCTAAAAAACGTTATATCTATTCAAATATATATTTTTTACTTCCAACACAATTTCCTCGTCTTGCCAATTTAAAAGTCTTAAACTTGAATATTAATTTTATTGAACATTTTTCCCAATGATAACTGAAGCTAAATCTGAGCAATTCTTGGCCGAAATGAGTTCCGATTGCAGGCTATCCCAAAAGGTTCCAGATTCACTCATAGACAATGATGATGAAGCAAAATTGAGAGGGTGTTTTTCCTCTGTGGGGGAGGAAACCAATTTGGAAGAGATGACATTTTCTCTTGACAAAGCGACGAAAAACCACAAAACGAAGCTAATGAAGAAAATAGAAGAGTACAAATTAAGTAGTTTTCATCCAGAAGAAAACAAAGGGTCTGAACTCATGAGTTTTAGTAGTGGTCTAAATGAATTACTGCCAAAGGATAAAACATTAAATTTAGCAAAATTGGGACGAAATGGAATCAAAGATTTCTCAATAAGCAAGCAAACATTGAATTTGATCATAATAAACGAAGAGAAAAAGCAATCGATTCTCATGAAAGTCGAAAAACGCATGACGAAAAGCCTGAGGTCTGTAATTTTAACAACATTCCATTCGCATTTTCTCTTTAATTCCTTCGGAGAGAACCAAAAAAAGGCATTAATCGAAAATATGACTTGTTTTTCAGTTGAAAAGGCGCATACGATTTTGCAAGAAGGGGAAATAGGTGAATGTGTTTATTTCATAGAAGAAGGTTCAATCCTAAAATTGAAAAAAACTAAAAACCTGAACCAAATTGCCCGTCATAACATCATTGGAGAAGAAATGATTCTATCCATTAACCCGATAACTTGCAGTTATATTGCCTTGGAAAGTTGTGTGCTTTGGGGGATTGCCAACAAAGTTCTCGCCCAGATCATGTTATCAATGAATGAAGAACGATATAAAGAAAATAGAAGTTTCTTGGAACCTCTATCGTTTTTCTCGAGTCTTAGCGAAACCCAAAAAGATGAACTGTCTTTTAATATGAATGATGTGAAATTTGAGAAAGGAAAGATTATAATCAATGAAAATGAGGAAGTTCACAACTTCTTCATAATTAAAGAAGGAAGCGTATTAGTGACCCAGAAAAATAATTTCCTATATTATTTATTGAAAGGAGATAGTTTTGGTGATAATTTTTTCATGAAATCCAAACGGAATTTCACAGTGAAGACAGAATCCAATTTTGTGAGTTGTCTCTGCATCAACAAAAAGCAAATGAGAAAAATCCTTGGGAAAAATTCTGATAATATCGTGATCAATGGAAGTGTTCGTACAATGTTGAAGAAATCATTTTTCTTCTCGAAAATCTCACCAATATCTTTGGAAAAGCTGTTTAAAGAAATCTCGATCGAATGTGTCTTGTCAGGGACAATTTTCCCATCCCAACCTGAAAAAAATGATATTCAGGTCCTTTTTATCGCAGATGGGTCTCTTACTTCCCTAGATGGGAAAAATGTTTACAATCCTGGTCAAGTCCTTTTTGAAGAGTTGTTTTTTGATGATAGTTTGGAATGTCCTGCGGATTTGAAGGCCACACAAGATAGTATTGTGGGCTTGATTTTTAAGAGCCAAATAGAAAAATCTGTGGGAATGAGTGTCAAAGAAATCTTCAAAAAGCAGTTAGAGAGGAAAAATAGATATAATTCAATTGTTATTGAGCAGAAAAAGTCACAGTTTGAAGTTGACCCACACAAAATCTTCATCCTCAAAGAAATCGGAGAAGGAGGTTCGGGTTTGGTGTTTTTGGTAAAATATGAATATTGTTATTATGCTTTGAAGGTCATTTCAAAAGGATGGATCATCGAAAACAAATTGGAAAGTTATATTAGAAATGAGAAGAAAATACATCAAAAAATCGCATTTCCTTTCATCGCATCATTAGTGACAACATGGAAGGATGACATCAGCATTTATTTTCTGATGGAATATATTCAAGGCAAAGAATTGTTTGAAATTTTCAATCGTAAGGGGATTTTGGAAGTTTCAGAAACAATATATTTGGCAGCTTCTTTGATTTTAACCTTGGAATATCTTCATATGAAAGGCATTATTCATCGAGATTTGAAACCTGAAAACATCATGATAAATAATGAAGGTTGTATCAAGGTTTGTGATATGGGTTTCGGCAAAATTCTGCTTTCAAATTCCGATAGATCTTATACAATTGTGGGCACGCATCAATATATGTCACCTGAAATGATTTTGGGCAAAGGATATAGCTTTTTGGTTGATTATTGGTCAGTTGGTGTTATTCTTTATGAGGCTTTCTATGGAAAATTCCCATTTGCAGATGGAGAAGAAGATCCTTATACGATATGTGAAGAAATAGTTAAAAAAAAGCTGATTTTTCCCAAGGAGATTAGAAACAAAAACATCAAAAATTTGATTCAACAATTCTTAAGCAAATCACCAGAAAAAAGATTAGGGGTAGGGGGTGTTGATGAATTGAAGGCACATCAAATTTTCGAAGATATTAATTGGGAAGGAGTGTTGGACAGAACGGTGGAATCCCCTTTCAAGATGTTTATGAATTTCACGAAAGATTTAGATATCATAAAAAATCAAAAATATCTTTCGTTATCAGAAGTGTTGGAAAATCAAGATTTACAGAATTTGAAAGAGCTGACAGAAAAACTCGTCTCAGATTATAAAGATTGGGATGACATATTTTAATTTAAATTTTGAATGTGTGGTTTTTGGTGATGTTATCTATTAAATTTAACCTTTTTTAAAAGGTTAAAATATTTCTTTTACAAAAGAATTTTATTTAGAATTAAAATTTTATTTAAGGTTGGTTTTTTGCTTTTCAATTTCGGGCATCTTTAATTCTAAATAAATCAAAATTTCATCCTTAAAATCTATGAATTTTATCGAACATCTCCAAATTATCAAAACATAGATCAGCTAAAAAAAAAAAATACTTTAAAATGATATCAAATGTTTTTACCTTATAAAATAATGTGATATAACACATTATTATAGAAAAGGTTTTAACAGGATTTGTGAGGAAATCATAAGAATCATACCATTGCTTTATAAAAAGAAATAATTTAATTTAAAATATAAAGTTTTAACATCTGTATATATCGCCATCCATGCAATATCAAGAATAAAAGATGCAAAGATGACCAACATCAAAAATCGAATTTGAATCTGTCGAATTCCAGGATCCCTTCTATAAATGAGTCCGGTGATAAAAAACACTATCATAATCTTGTTTTTATGATTTTTAAATAGTATTTGTGATTTATACATCGAGATTTTGTGCTTTCGCGAAATTTTGCAAGATCGCCAAAAAAACTAAAATTGCTGAAGAAAAGCAATAAATTTTAGCCCAATTATTAACTATTTTTTACCAAATCTTAACAACAACAAAAAATTAATAAAGTTCTACATTTCCTTCGTTTCAAGAAATTGTCCAATCTATCAGTCATATGTTCTTCTTGAACTCTAATGCGAAGGAAGCTATCTTTCATGGATTCATGGACATCTACGCTTTGATGATATTTATTGATGGAACTTTGTTCGTAGTTTTTTATGACTGGTTGATTTACAATATCGTAGAAACTCTTTGATAATGTCATTTAAAAAAAAAATGAAATAGATTTTTTTAAAAAATCAATTTACACTATCATTTTTTCTTCGTTTTATCGCTTCTTTAAATTTCTCAAATGGTCTCAACAATTCGTTTAACAAATTTTCATTCGTTTGAATATTATTTGTTAAATTGGTTTCTTCTTCGTTCATTTGCAGGATGTCATTTTCAAATTGCAAAACCTAAAAAATTGTTAAAAATTTCAGAATAAATTTATAAACCTTTGAATATATGTATTTGATTTGAAAATGGAGCTTGAATTTTGTTTTATTACCATTTCTATTGATTATAAAATCATCAATTTGTTTCATCTTCTGATCCATCAAGGTCCTTAAATCAATGGATATCTGTCCAATGATTTCTCCTTTGTTATCTTTTTCTCTATCTGTGAGTATAAATTTAATTTCTGCAACATTTTGTCCCTCAACCAATGGACTATTACTCAAATTTTAGAATATTCCAAAATATGTTAAAAAAACAACATTTTATATGATTCGTTCCAAATAGGATTCCTTGAATTTTTGATGATTTGAGTTTTGTAAATTTCCGAACCGCATAATATTTTAACTAATGGGTCAATATTTGACTCTAAATTACTCGCTTCCAAAATGTTAATGTAGAGCAAAGGATTAGAATGAATGTCCTCACGAAAATTGTTCGTTTGATCCTCAATCCAAGATTGAAGTTCAGCTTTCTTTTTCTTCAGATCCATGATTCTTTCGTTATCTAACTGAATTTGAAAATGTAAAGTATCCTCCAAATTTATTATCAGGGAGATGAAATTCTCTATGTTAATTTTATGGTCATTTAATTTCACTTGAGCCCAAATCCGATCAGTAATTTCTTTCGAGAAGTTTTTATATCCCTTCGAAAAATATGATGAAGAAAAAAAAAAGTATGTTTTTACTATCTTTTCATCCAGAAATTTTATAATTTCTTCCAAAGAACAGTTGTTTTTATCACCAGGGAAGGAGTTGAATTCTGATAATAAAACATTTTTCCTCTCTTCCAATGGCATTTTCATTAAATAACTATTCCGAAGGGTTTCTGAAACAAACATTTTTCCTCAAATTTTTTATTTATAAGGAAATTAATTAAAATTTTGAAATCGATAAAATGTTTAAATAGACGAATATTTGCATTAATTTATATTAAAACCACGGAAAACTAAAAGATTAATAATAGATAATAATTTTTCTTTTTCTTTCTTTGAAATTTCAAAAAATTATTTTTTCATTTAAAATTATCATAAAAACCTTTTAATTCCTCAAAAAAAATCAAAAATAAAATGGAACCTTAAACAAAATCCTTTCTCTGGAAATTTTTAAATATGATAAATATGTTGTTTTTTTTTTTAAGTCCTATTCATATCCATTTGTCAAAAAAACTCCCTTTGAAAACTAATTTTAGATTAATTTTATTAAAAAAATTAGTTTAATTAAGCTCAACATAAAGTGTAACCAAAGTCCATTCCAAGAAAAAATCCAATATCCAGGAAAAAAGCAAAAATCAAAAGTCTAGCAAAAAAACATGCCCATGAAATCCAAGTCCAACTTAATGAAAAAAACTAAAACCATCAAAATTCAAAATTCTGAAAAAAAAATAAAGCTTAAAATATTTTTGTTTAGAAATTAGTAAACGCTTCACGATCATGTATTTATTTCTTGTTTATTTAATTGACACTTTTTAAAAGAAATAAAATAATAAATAAATATATAAATAAATAATATCCCTTTATAATCACACTATGTGAACAAGGAATTGATCTGTAATCATAGTGAATGTTTCCCATATACTAGCTACTTGTCTATTACATTGAAATATTCCATTTGGTTGTGCCGAAAAATATAATCCATTAGAAGCCATGAAAGTAACATGTTGATGATCACTTGAAAATATCATTGTAAACAAAGCTGTAGGTGCACTTTGAGTCAACAAAAGTACTGACACTGAACCATCGCTATTGCAATTAAGAAGACTATAACTCCAAATTCCTGCTTGACAAATATAAACTTTTTTATTAGGTTGCAAAACTAAAGAAAATAAGGTGGTGTAATCATTTATGTTTGAACTTTGTCCAGCCGTTTGTGCATTCGGTAGGATTCCATTAAATTGCAAATATGTGTTGAAATAAGTTTGTAGTCTTACATATGAAGCCAAGAGAACTAAATAATTAGATAAAACATTAGTTAGACTACCATCTGGAATAATGGTGTTTGGTCCAATCTTAAAATCTAAATATGTGCCAACACCATTAGCTTCTACATATAAACGATTTTTAGCTGGCTGAGCACTAAATGAACTATCTGAAGAACTACATCCTGGATTTCCAATTATTGGTGTTTGGTTGTCACTATAGCATAATGGAGCCTGCATACCCATATTAATTATATAGAAATTTGTATTGTCTATCCAACTAACACTCCATGCATAATTGCAATTTGAAATCGGATTTTCCTGTGCTAAAGTATTTGCAAGAACAAGTTGAGATGCTGCTAATGTATAATCATTCCGCATGCAAACTCCATCGCCATATATTACTAGACTAAATGGAATGGCTTCCCACATTCCTATCGTTTGTCCAGGCATTGCCATAAGATCACCCTGCTGACCTGCTAACACGAAAACTGTTTGGATATATCCTATAAAATTTGTTGGATCAGGAAAATTGATTTCTGGAAAATTGATGCTTGATAAGGAAGCCATTACTGGATCAATGATTGATGAAGTCAATGCTGACATTGAATTGTCGATATCATCCAAAACCCATTGAAAAAGTGTTTCATAAACTCCATCAAGTCCATTCAGTATATCTGTGCCATCTATGGAATAACATACTGAAAAAATCCACCAACCCACACAACCACCATAAGAACCGTCAATAATGTCAGCTATTGTTGTTGCTGCTGAATCAAGTGATGAATAAATACTGTCCAAAGTTGAAAAAACAGAATTGAAGACACTGATATCAGGAATTGAAGGAAAATCCAAAATAAAATTTGTAAACGGATCAAAAATATTTTCAACATTAGTAAAAAGTTGTAAAAGTTGTGTCGGGAGAACTTTAGATTTTCCTTCCAAGAATGATGCTGAATTGTCTATTGCAATTAATATTGGAAGTACAATCCAATTAAGGATTCTAATAACCATGCTAAAAGCATTCATTAATTTACACGGAATAGTAAACACTGCTGCTAATTTACAGCTGACTCCCATTGCATTTCCAATGTTCGCCAGAAGTGTATCCATAGCATCTAAAACATCTCCAATTGCCGTGAAAAAAACACCAACATCTGGAAGTTCTTTCAGCGGATCAAGTATGGAGGATATTACATTAGTAACTCCTTGATAAGTATTAAGTTCTTCATTGAAAAAATCGCAACTTTGAAATAACTTGCATCCAAAACTAAAAAAAGATGAGGGAACCATATAGGCAGTAGTTTCAAATACCGGATTCCAATTATTTGTTTTCCAAGTTGACACAACTCCTTGAGTTTTAGCTTTAATGTTGTTCTTTTTTAATGATTTCTTATTTTTATTTTCAACCAAATTTTGAAATTTGCGAATTTTTGAATCGAAATTCTGCATATTTTCTTGATAAAAGGAATCTTTGACATCTTGATTTATTTCAAACATTGAGCTCTTATTTTGAAAGCATTTAATATCAATACATACACCATGTTTAAGAAATTTTGTGCAATTAGGACAAGCATCCAAACAATCACCATTATGTAAGACTTTAGTTCCATTGCATTGACGACATCCAATTTTTGTTGAGTTTTTGCATTTTATGCAGCCAGTATAGCAATCCCCACATTTCACAGTTGTATTTAAAATGGTCTTATTATCTAGACTCATTTGAATATCTATCCCAAGCATATATTGACCTGATAAACAAGTGTTCTTGACTTTAACGGTGAAATTTATATTATTTAAATCGTTGGATTCTATAAAATTGGGCTTTGCTTTCAGCAATGCCATTAGAAGAACGCAAAAAAATAAGGCTTTCATTTATTTATTTTATGCTTGGATTGGAAAGAAAACAAAAAATGAAGAGATATATATAGATGCAAAAATTTTAAAATCGATCCGTTTTTTGTTTGTTATTCGTTTTTAAAGTGGTTTTTGCATGAAAAAGATTCGTTTTATATTATTATGCGTTGCTAGATTTTCTATATATATATAAAACTGTTATTAGTAATGAGCACTGCCTCAAAAATTAATATTTTAATTAAAATAATTTTTATAAGCTGATTTTTTGGGGGGTTTCTAATAATAATATGTTTGTTTCCTTGGGAAAAGGACACCAAACTAAAATCCAATATTACCTCCACTAAAAAAGAAATACCCAAAAGTTAACATTTTAACACATTCCATTTTAAATTTTTTTTTTTTACAATTTTTAAAGAGTTTTGTTTAAAAAAATGAACAGGAACTATAATATTAATATATTAAAGTTCTCAAAAAAAAACACAATTACCTACTTAAAGATTTCTAAATCATTCTTTATTATATAATTTTCAAAAAATATTTCAAACAAAAACCGAAACTAGAAAGCAAAGTATTATTTAATTTTTTCATTTTTTATATTCTATATTTATCTTTTATTTAACTTAAAAGGTGAAAAAATTCTTCAGCTTTTCATATTTACTTTAATATCAATTCAATACAAGTATATCAACACTATTTGGTTCTAAATTAAATGAGTAATTTTTCTACTAATTTAATCCAGACACTAACTCCAATAGGCAGGCAATCTTCATTGAAGGTGAATTTTGGATTATGATTTGAAATAATCCTATTTTCCTTTATTGAGTTTACAGGAGCAGCTCCCAACTTAAAAAACGCCCCTGGTCTTTTTTGCAGAAAATATGAAAAATCTTCTCCATAAAGTCCTGATTTCAAATCCACAACATTTTCCAAACCCACAATTTCTCCACACACCTCCTTTAATTTCTTAGTTTCTTCCTTATGGTTATAAATTCCAGGATACCCTTCCACCTTTAATTCAATCTCTACTCCAAAAGCTAATCCGAACCCTTTAACAATATCGTCAATTCTTTTCAAAACGATTTCTTTATCACTTTCCTCAATGGAGCGAAAGGTACCCGAAAATTCGCATTCATTGGGGATCACATTGCCAGCAGTTCCTGCGTGAATTGACCCAACTGTCAAGACAATTTTGTTACAAGGATTGATATTTCTTGCTGGAATCGAGTATAAATTATCCAAAAGTTGCATGGCTATAAAGATGGGATCCTTGGCCACATGAGGCGCGGCTCCATGGCTACCTACACCTTCAACTTTGACAGTGAATTGGTATCCATGGGCTGAAAAAATACCAGGATTAAGCTCGATGATCCCAACTTCTTGACGAGGACTGATATGAAGTCCATAGCATTGATCCACATGTGGGTTTTCTAACGCGGGGTATTTTGGGTCCATTATCATTTGTTTGGCTCCTCCAGCCAACTCTTCTGCTGGTTGGAAAAGGAATTTAATATTTCCTTTGATTTTTCCATTAAATTTCTTATTTATTATTTTTGCTGCCATGAGAAGGATCGATACATGTCCATCATGGCCACAGCATGATGTACTCCAATATTTTTACTTTTAAATTGGAGGTCTGTGTCTTCTTGCATGGGCAAAGCGTCCATATCTGCTCTTATGAGGACTGTGGGACCAGGAAATGATCCTTTTAATAGACCTATGACACCAGTTTTGGCCACGCCTTCAATGACTTCAAGACCGAGACTTTTGAGATATGAGGAAATATAGGCAGAGGTTTTAAATTCCTGGAAACCAAGTTCAGGGTTTTCATGGATGAGACGTCGAATCTCAATTAATTCTGATTTTAGAGAATTGACTTCGGAATAAATAAAAGGTTTCGAGAGCATCAAATTTAAGTTTATGGAGTCTTAGATTAAATTTTAATTTTTAATATATTCGGATTTAATATGAAATTTTACAAATTAGAGAAA
>Ga0302186_10001727_pt1 | contig 17639 bp, 10 predicted proteins | sample II_Bog_E1_2_FD_198782 | JGI IMG/M metagenome (GOLD analysis project Ga0302186, IMG submission 198782) | Peat permafrost microbial communities from Stordalen Mire near Abisko, Sweden - II_Bog_E1_1 | ecosystem: Environmental > Terrestrial > Soil > Wetlands > Peat | place: Sweden: Abisko...
AGAGATCTCCCTTACAAATCCGCCATAAAAGGTAACTCATGTCTGTAAGAATCCAGCCAACCACTACGAAGACTGAGGCGAGGATTATTGCCATGGCTGAGCCGAAAAACTGTTGATAAGTAAGCAGATAACTTTGAAACAGACTATCAGTGCAGGATGAGGCTGATGCAAACCAGTTATATGCTTTAGAGCAAAGACTATGAAAGATAGAAAGGGTGATGAGTGCACAGACTGAGAATAGTTGTACAAATAAAAATTTAAGGATCTATGTGGTTCTATTTCGAGGAAGACTACTTTGAGGGTTTATTTTTTTGATTTAATAGTTCTTCAGGAACAAGTAGCCGTGCTGATGTTTGGCTCGTAGATGGAGGTAAGCATCAATCCAATAGCAAATCACAAGAAATAAGGCAAGTGACAGTAGAGCGGTCATCAAAATTTAGGATGTATTGAACCAAGCTGTTATTGTGGTTAGACTCAGATATTAGGTGGTATAAATGAGATTGTATGTTCCACTACTTCTACAGGAGTAAGTCCAAGCAGGATATCTCACAAATCCAAGTAAATAGTGAAAGTGATCATCGGGAAGGGGATATGCAGGTAAAGTCTTGATAACATCATATACTTCTAAATGATGTGAAAGATACGAGGATTGGCTGCAAAAAATGATGGTTCTGTCTGCTAGTCAATGATAATAGTTCTGACATCCGAAGTATTACATTCCCATCTTAATGTATTTTCAAGGGCATAGTTGGAAGAGCGTCCTGGTGACACTGCATCTTGATTGAAATCTTAACAAAACTAATATTCAGCAATTCTAAACATAGCGATAGGGTAGTTACTCTACTGTGTAAACGAAAATCCAAGCTGAGGGATTGATTGATTGAGAGAGGAGTCATTTTTTATATCAGTGATGGGGCAGGGAATCACTGATATTAAATCTATCTCGTAGTCAGTACCTGAAGCACATTCTTTCTAGGAATAGTTGTTAACATTCATGATGTCCGCAAATAAAGAGTAGAAGGTATAGCCTTGGAGGCGTTGCACGCATAGCTGCGTGGATGGTTTCCAAAAAAGATAGGGGGAACTGGTATAGGCAGGAATTGATTTACAACCTTTTGAAAATTACTTTTGATTGCATCTTCCCTAAGTAGTTTATGGTATACTTGAAGCACTGCGGTGTAATCCCATATACCTATATTTACCTCACAGGAACAGCCTTCAATAGTACCTGACCAGTTATAAGCCGAATATCGTTCGTAGCCACTCGGGCAATTATATCCGCTGACCACTCTGAAGTCTACTATGATTTCTCCATAAATAATCAAGTACCTTCCTTCCACAGTTGCAGGTTTTATTGTGTCCGCTGATAACTGTTCGAAGAGGTAAGTGACGCTAGATTGATAGAACGTATCATGGCAAAGACAGCGATGACTAATGCCATTTTGGTGACGAGGTAGACTACACCGATGATAATCATAACGAAAAAGGCGCGTTTGGACTTGTCCTCGTCTTCAGGCTGGCTGTGATCGACTGTGGATTCGGTCTTTTATTATAACTTTACCATAATCTAATAAATAAGATCATTTTCATTATATTAGTCATCAATTCGTCATCAGCTTAATTTTAATAAGAACATTTTAAAGAGAAAAAATAAAATATAAATAGAGAAAGATCACATAAAGGAGAGTCAAAGGTTTGGATAGAAGGAAATACACGATAAAAGGCTTTAAATCCTAGGAAATGAAGTGAAGTCATAGAGATGCATAAAAATTAAAGAAGCACTCCTCTATCGTTATTTGATGGGAAAAGTTCCTTTTAGTGCTATTTATGCTGGATATTTTCTTGCCAATTCTTAAATGTTAAAATTTTTGTTTAAATTTTATTGAGTTTTATGATTATATTGCGATATAATTCACAACATTCAATAAAATTGATGCGGTAATTCAGTTGACTTTTAATTTCTATTCATCAAAGACAAAACATTCTTATTTTTGAATTTCAATGCATTTCAGGTGGTGAATTCACACAATTTGAGAAAATACAAAAGATGATGTTTGAATATTTGTTTGAGTATGACAGTTGGATCCAGAGACTATCAAACGGGCCTCGCACTTAAGAATATTTTAGTTTTGATTAGTCCCTTTCCTTAAAATATAGCGAACGACGAGACAACTTAACCTTTTTTTCAAAAGTATTCATGTTGATCAATGATTAGTCAAAGGATTAAGGTCAAACTCAAGGGTAACGCTATCACGACTTCCACCATACTATCCTCAAAAAATTAAATTCGTCAAGTATATTGTAAAAAAATAGGAAAATGGAAAGGGCATTCCCACTTATGAATTAATTATGAGCTCTTATAAATATTTGCAGCCCATTTCTTCATTACCATCGTAATACTACTAATAGGGTCATAAAATAATACTCCTATCCTTCTTTGACTCAAACCAAAATGAACATGAACATTCTCTTCGCAATTCTCGTTTGCCTTTTGGGACTCACCCAAGCTCTCAAGATCGTTGTACGGTTTATCTCAATAAGAATTTTGGTATCTATTATTTAAGTTAGATCTCAATCAGAGTAAGTCAATCATGATGAAGCCGTTTGAGTACTTAAGTGGCCACTTTAGAGTTGGTAAAAAATCCCTTATTCAGAAACATTTTGACTCAGTTAAGAGTAACTCTTAAATAAATTAGCGTCAATAAACTCTTAATTCAGATTTAGAGAGGACAACACGTAAAAATTGATTAAATCAGCGTAAAGATTAAGCAAATCAGTCGAAGAAGTAAAATAATTTTTATTTAGAGTAACTATTGAAAAAATCAGCCGAAGTATAGAATTATTGACTTAGTGTAATGATGAAAAAAGTTAGCTGGAGAAGTATAGGATTATTAATTTAGTGTAATCATTAAAAAAGTTAGCTGGAGAAGTATGGAATTATTGATTTAGTGTAATAATGGAAAGAGTTAGCTGGAGAAGTATGAGATTATTAATTTAGTGTAATCATTAAAAAAGTTAGCCGGAGAAGTACATAATTATTGATTTAGTGTAATAATTGAAAGAGTTAGCTGAAGAAGTATGAGATTATTAATTTAGTGTAATAATCAAAAAAGTTAGCTGGAGAAGTACATAATTATTGATTTAGTGTAATCATCAAAAAAGTTAGCTGGAGAAGTATGGGATTATTGATTTAGTGTAATCATGGAACGAGTTAGAAGGAGAAGTACATAATTATTGATTTAGTGTAATCATCAAAAAAGTTAGCTGGAGAAGTACATAATTATTGATTTAGTGTAATCATCAAAAAAGTTAGCCGGAGAAGTATGGGATTATTGATTTAGTGTAATCATGGAAAGAGTTAGCTGAAGAAGTATGGGATTATTGATTTAGTGTAATCATCAAAAAAGTTAGCCGGAGAAGTATGGAATTATTGATTTAGTGTAATCATGGAAAGAGTTAGCTGGAGAAGTATGAGATTATTGATTTAGTGTAATAATCAAAAAAGTTAGCTGGAGAGGTATGGAATTATTGATTTAGTGTAATCATGGAAAGAATCAGCAGCTGAAGTATAGAATTATTGATTGAGTGTAACCATGAATAAACTCAGAATCATCAGAAGTCAAAGTATAGGATTTTTGATTTAGTGTAATAATGGAGAAAGTTAGCCTCAGCAGAAGTAAAATATTATTGATTTAGAAAGTATAAATAGTATGATTCCAGTGTATCTTAAACATCACTTAGGAGTAACAAAGATAAAACGAAGTGTACGTCTTTTCTTAGAGAGTTGTTTGATAATTCTCACAAAATCCTAATCCCATCTTTGTCCTTTGATTTCTATACATCTATACTTGTCATTTAGACTTCTATCCATTAGATTAGTTTTAGTTTTTTGCTTCAAAAAAAGGAAGAACATCCATAAGTAACAGAAAGTAGTTTAGGTTAGATAATTGATCTCTCTCTCTAAGATGAAATCATTCTAAGTCATTATAACAATCTATCACGTTTGACATCAACTAACTTTAGTCTTTCTTTGATATTTTATATTTAATTCATCAGATATTTACAGATGGAATAGTCGATGGGAAGCGAAAAGTTTACCTTTGGAGAAGTCTAAGACACTGAGTATGTTCCCTTTGATGTCGTCAACACCGAGCTGACACTTCCCTACAATCCTTTCTTCTTCGATCTCCAGCTCAGTATCCTAAAATCTAAACCAAACTACGAGGAAGTAGCGACTATGTATCCCCTTTCTCGAAATAAAAAGACAGTCTTCTGTCGAAAGAAGAAAGTGCAGAAGGAATGGACTGACCCTGATTCAGTTCCAGTCTACCTAAGTGCCGAGATTGTGAGCGAAAAACATTTCAGTATCAATTAAAAGTACGTCTTACGAGACGAGGGAAGCAAACACGGCACATATTTTTGGGTAGACCGTCTCCACCCTCTCAAGATTTCGTTTAACTAAACCTTTCTGATTGGAAAGTAACCCCTTGTGATAACCAAAGTAACCCACCAACCCAAAACAATGGTGGAATTTACATACCTCGGCAAGATTACTCAAGTCCCTGACCAGAAACGACTTTTTCTCATTGGAAGTCATTATAAATGCGATTTGAGGATTCCCTCTCTCTATCAGTTTTAAATATGTATTAATCCAAGCAATCTTACTATCTTCACCTATCTTGATTAGGAGCAAGCCTCTCCCGAACACGGTCTATGGCTCAAATTACGCAGTAACCGCCCAGGTGGAATGACTCTAGTTCCAGGCAACTTAATTTTAGTGGATCCGTACATCCTGCGGGTGGCCTCTTGATAATATTTATTGCAAATAGATACTTATCACTTCTCATTCGAATATTCTTGCAAAAAAACCCTTCTTCTTTCCAGGATGGAGTTTATCCTCCATCTCACGAGCCGAAGCTTTGTACTACTACTCATCAGATAACTCATAAGCTCGTAAGTAACTTTATTTCGCTCGTTGGTAATCTCCTATTTATTTGAGGGTGTCACCCATCCATCCAAACGATACTATCTGCTTTTTGTCCAATTATGTTGCCTTCTAGAAACAAGGCAGAGCATTGGGGTACTGTTGCAGTCTGAAATAGGCAGCTCCTTTGTTGTGATAGTTAATCGAATGCTTCGGTTAAAGTTATATTGCTCTATTGTGACTCTCGATGGCGCTTTAGTATTTTTTTAGCTTGTAGTAAGCAGCTCCTAAATTGCGGTGATAGGCAGCCACCTTACAATTGATTTCTATCGCCCTCGAGGTAAAAATTACCTTCTGCTAAAAGTTACCGAGTTTGCCTACCGCCTTTCCTTTCAGATTCAAAAAATCGCTGCTGTCTTAGTCATTGGCGAGATCAAGACCCCGATCGCATGTGTCTGCCAATTACATCCATTTTTTGAGATGAAGATAGGCGTTAGCCTGCAGTAGATATTTCTCCTTGGTATTGGGCATGGAGTTGGCAAGCGCAAGCAATTCCTTATATTGTTTTTTGGTTTTAAACAGTTTAATCTTCTGCGCTGTCTCCTGATTGGTCTTGAATGTTATGGGGCGGCCATCCTCGAAATCATCTAATTCCACTTCCATGATTTATTTGCAATAAATTGTTTATAAATATAAATGGGCAGTATGATTCAACTTAATTCATCAATATCAGCGGAAGGGATGACATTTCAATTGGTTAATTTCGATGCTCACCATTTTATTTTTATAAAAAAAATCATACTTGGGATTGGACTTTTTGCTTCAATTTTAGATGAAGATCCAAGCATTATTAATCGATGTTCGGAAATCCATAAAACTCTTATTCAAGAGATTAGATCACATCTCACTATTTAGTTGAACTACAGGGGGATTTATTAAAGCACAAGTATGTTTGTCAATGATTAGCATATGTTCATCTATGCCCACATCATATATGAGTTATTTTATCTCAATCACTAAATAATCTGTTTGTGAGATCATCAATGATACAGCCATCAAGCCTAGAGATTGCGGCGGGTTCCTCCAACTTGCTCAATCACAACGTCAATCTCGTCACCATTCTCCATGTTGAGGTCTTTTGGGGTTTGTGTTTCGTGGAGGCGTTCACCATCGAAGAGAAAGCGGACATTGTTGGCACTGAGCTGTATGGGGTCATTGATACACTTTGACGCTGGCAATATGCATCCATGAGTTTCTTGAGCTGGGTGGTTGCCTTGATCTTGAAGAAAACCTCCTCTCCATCCTATTGATAACTGTACACTTACTTGGCTTTTGACCTTGAGGTTGAGTTGTTCAGCCGTGGGCTATTTTTCAGTCATTTGCTAGTTAAGATTATATCAAATTGGAGGCTAAATTAGCATTTCCCTCACTATAACCTATTATCATCCATTATTTAATCTGATACATTCGTCAATTTAATCCAATGTTGTCCTTCGCTGAACTACTATTTATTCCCAATTACAATCGAGTATCAAACTGCAAATTATCGCCAATTAAAGATCATACATTTGATATCAAATTCTATCCCAATAGTGCCGTATTTTTAAAAAATAGTTCATAACTAAAATGATAATTGCTCATTCTTCTTCTCAAACGTCTGGAACTGATCTACCTGATTATTGGCTCCATTGTTTATTTTATGTGAAAACAATAACATTTCAAAAAATAGAAGAATATATCATATTCATAAATTCGCCAATACATTTCATTCAATAACAACTTAGGGAGTAAGCCATCTTGATTAATTTCTTGAAACCAGGGAATACCATATTTTATTCACAAATCCAGCTAAAATATGCTGCAAAAATAGAGAGATCAATGAGATAAAAATAGGGTGAGATTGTGGATATGATGAATCAGAGCATCTTTTTCACTTTTGTGAATTTATCGTAGTTCTCATCAGATCTGTAGTCGAAATCTGTCAATGCTGCACTCAATATACAGGTGCTCAACAAATAAACCCACACATAACCTTTGTTTGCTGCCTTGCTTCGACTGAAATAGGGAGTCGTCTGTTTTTCAAAATATCCCAGCCTGAATAAGAAGAGAGTTACTCTTTGGTGAAGGGGATGCCTGAAGTCCTGAATCCATTATGAGAGTAGAATCTGCGTGATAAGTAGGCAAGAGGTAAAGTAACGGTACTCAAGAGTATACAGTTGAGAAGGAATTTTCTCCTAACCTGAGTCCATGAATTCTTACAGTAAGGTTGTAATGGGCATACTCCATCTTTGGTCGACGCAGATCCTCTTGCATGTAATAGCGGTAAAAGGGCTGATCAAGCCAAGATCTTTCCATTCTGTCAATCATCTGGACCTCAGCAAGTCTATCGGGTACGGGTGGAACAGCTTCTTCAAATCCCATATATACAATATAAATCAACTGAGACGACATTAATCATAAAAGCAGTCATGAGTTTAAATCTCTCAATCAAAAGGCAGTGATGCTAATCCCTTGAACTAATAACCCATTAAACTGAAAATAGTCGGTGGATATATTGAGATTATCTTTCAATGACGTAAGCTAAAGGTAATAAATTCTATTGACAAAAGAATTGGCTTTTTGAACCGCATAAATTATATTTGCATGAAATGAATGATTAGTTTATTCTAATATTTTAAGTCATCGCAACATATATATTTATTTTATTGATGTCGGAGTAGCAAGAAGAGAAATACCTGGAGACTGTTATCGGGTGTATCACGGAACGCAATGGAACACGCCAGCAGATTCAAGAGGACTCCACTCTCAATAATCTATACGGTAAGGCTGATACAATGTTCAGTGATCTTGACAAAGGCATCTCCCTTTGCAAGAAATACAACTAAGCTAAGATAAATCGCAAGTATGAGATAATTATTAGCGATCTTCAGACCGAAATCAAACGTTTGCAAGATAATCTCAAACTTTAGCAAGATGCACGTTCTCCAACAAAAAGGCATGTCTCAGACATACTTGAAAAGTTAGTCTTCTTTAAGAATGAAAATTAAAGATTAACCAAAGAGAACAAGTAACTGCAGGAGAAGATAATGCATTTGGAATTGCAGGTGGAAAATCAGGGTGGAGCATTGATCATGATGCAGAACCAACAGGCGAAAAGCACCATTGAAAGACTGCCGCCCATTAATACATCCTCTTCACTTGCTGAAACAGTTAGAGAGTACCTCAAGGATAAATAGCAAGTTAGAAAAATTACTAAAAATCCAGTTTCAGGGCTGGAAAGATTGCTAAATCAACTAAAGCCCAAATTGTGGAACTGGAACATAGGTAATTTACTGGAGGAAATTGATAAGTGGAACGAAGGGGTCAAAGAAAGATCTAGTAGTGAGGTGGATATGTGGAGAATTCGGTCCAGTATAGCTCGCAAGTTTTCAGAGTGTATGGACAACCCGCAGAATCTGGTCAGGCCTTCTCCGATTAAAAGTGGGTAGAGTCTATGGGCCAAACTGTAAAAGAAAAACCAAGTTAAATTTAGCTATATTGGTTCAAAGCGCTCCCTAAACTCTTCTATTCATTGATCTTTTTACATGTTTAAAATTCAAATTTTTATCATCCTTTGTAGCGAATAAAAAGAACCCTGAGAGACCAGGCTAGAAAACATTAAACTGGTCATTTTATAATAATTACAAATAAATTAAGAGAGTACAATAGTTATAAAATCAACACTCATCGACGAAGTTCACACGTTTGCCGATGTATTTCAATGACCGTGGTTTATGAGAAAGAGATGGCTAAGAATGTTCTGTTATGACATTCATTTTAGGGCTTTCTTTTTTCTTTTAATCTTACTTGTATAAAGGCTTCTCATTAACAATTAACAGCAAAACACTCAAGCTTTAAGTTGCTCCTGACTCAACAGTCTACAGCAAAATTCGCTTGCAAACATGCTAAGCTGCGAGGCAATCTTAATAAACCGAGGACCGCTTTGCCATTTATTGGTCAATAATATCCCTAATGCGAGTTTTCTTTACCAATTCAGGAATTTTTGAACTCAATACGATTAGCCATCTCACTTCGCTGGCAGGAACATATTGAATTTAAGGCACTGAAATGACTCCTTTAGTTTGGGAGTGGTTTCGAATAGACTTGGATTGTTTTGAATTACTGATGCTCTTGCCTAAAGTTCGGGTAAAAATCAAACCTGAAGGATAAACTCTCATCGGGCCTTTTACAGTCATGTTTTGCTTATAGGGGATGTTAACTATCGTTTGATAAAGTCTTCCTCCTTCCCGAACTATCCTATCCACTTCTCCCTCGTTACTGGTGGTGTGAGGTTAAGCAAGAGAAAGTAGTTGTCCTCCAATAGTGAGACACAGAATTGAGCCTGGCCCACAGTTAGCACCAAATACCACATCTCGATGTACAACCACTGAAAGAAGTGATGAACCTGAATTATCTCCTGTTTCTCTTTGCATTGATTGCAACTACTCTTGACTTTTAGTTATGGCATACCGAATACTTTATTCTGCCGTTTGAAAGGAATCCTCCTTGGAACTAGCTCTCTTCTTTCTGAAGTACTATAACAATTTTAAATTGTATAGCTTTTTAAGAGTTGTTGATGCTAGCGATCCATCATAGCCTTCGAAAATGGTAAAAGCAGTAATGTCTCCCAAGTGAGCAGAAATTTGATGAGTATTTACGCTGTTATTGACTCCCTTAAATGTCGCTACCGCGTAAGCTTTCATAGAACTTTGCACCTTTTCAAGTTTAGCTTTTTGGCTTTGTATGTCTAACTTAAAGATTGGGTACTGACTTCGAATTGCTGCAAGTTCTTAAATACGATCACCTTACTATGTTCCATATTTTGCTTGGCTGTTTCATCCTCTTTCCTATTCTTTATATTTTTCGCTTTCATATCCGCGTATCCCCTGCCATAAGAATAATGCTGTTTTGATAGAGATATGTCCAAGTATGTGAGAGGATGTGTTTCATTGCTTTTTCGATAGCCCGGACTGAACAAAGGCGAGTTAATCTGTGAGGAAGTCTCCGTCATATGCCTCTCCGTTTTGGGGCGCCCTGTTACCCCCGAGTATTTGATGCTTGCCGTTGAGTTATAGGAGAGCTGCATTTTATCCATTTTAATTTTATTATATTTTGATGGCTATAATATGTTGATCGAGTGTGCCTAAGTGCAAAACTGATAGGATTATTTATTATTTAATACCTGATGACACAAAGAGGCACTGTGTTACTTGTTACATTGACCATCGCAGCACTCACCGCCACATATTTTATGGTCCAAAATCAATAGGAAACCTCAGAGACTGTCAATGCACTTGATACCACCTGCGGATTCACTGATGACTTCGCAAGCTTCATTAAGGCCAATGGTAATTTACATCTTATTCAGGATATTCCACATGGAATTTTGACAGAACAGACCTCAAATGCGCTTCTTTCGGAGGTAAAGCAACGGCTAAGGATAAAATAGTGAAGACTCCTGTTATTTTTGTTCACGGAAATAGCGATATCGGCTTCGGAAGGGGGTCAACAGACGGCTATGTTTCCTGGCAAACAGGCTCCCGTGAATTGTTTACCTATCTCGGGTCTCAAGGCTACACAAAAGCAGAACTTTACACAACTACTTGGGGTCCAGCCAATCCTAATATGGCTTCTTCAAACAATCATGCCAAAAAGTATGTCATGCAAATGAGGGCTTTCGTTGAGGCAGTGCTCGCCTACACTAAGGCAGCTCAGGTCAATATTATTGGTCACTCTATGGGAGTCACTATTGGCCGCAAAATCATTCAAGGAGGACAGGGAGTCGATCAAAAAGAGGGAACCTACGAAGTTGGGGCTAGTCTTAGCTCAAAAGTTAAGACTTTTGTGGGTCTTGCTGGTGCAAACTTGGGATTGGTTGCCTGTATGGGTGGAAGTGCTATTCCTACTTGCAGCAATGTTGATGGCTTTAACCCAGGATTGATGGCTACATCTGGTCCTTCCAAATTCCTGGCAAGTTTAAACAATGGTGGAAAAGAAGGCACCAATGTCCATACTATTTGGTCTAAGAACGACGACCTGATTATGTATCAATGCGTGGTTTGGGGCAAAGTGACTTCCCGTATTCCCGGACAAGCCAGTTAAGTCGTGAAGAGTGGTACTGAATGGACTCATTTTGCAGTGCGTGACAAGACAGGCACCGATTTAATCGGTTGGCTCTGATTCATCAATCAAATAATCAAAGTTTAAATAATTGAGATATATAATCATAATAATAAAACTAGAGTTTTATTGCTTAATTAAGGATGAAACCTTGCACAAGCATAAAATATTTAATCATCCAGAAGATAAGTATAGCGGAATTCAAACAAGATGGCACCAATCAATCTACTTAGAAGCATTAATCATAATTAATATGACAGCAGATATTAATCAATTTTTATAGAATCAGCTTTAAGCTGGCTTGAAAAGTAATAAAGTTATGAACATCAAAGATAGAGGTTAGATTAGGATTGTGTGAGAATGATCATTTGACTCCATTAGAAGAGACTTACTCTTTGTTTTGACTCAGTTACTCCTAAATAACTTTATATTTACACTATATCAATGTTGTCATACATCTAACTTTCTCAATAGTTACCCTAAATCAATGCTCTCATACGACTAATTGTTATAAGTTTTTACACTAAATCAAGATTATTTATACGCCTAATTTTCGCAATAGATACCCTAAATCAATATTTTTTTACGGCTGACTTTATCAATCACTACGCTAAATCAATGCTATTTATACAGCTGACTATCTCAAGAACTACCCTGAATCAATTCTATTGATACGTCTAACTTCCTCAATAGTTACTCTAAATCAATACTATTTATACGCCTGAATTCCTCAATGATTACGCTTAATCAAATATACTTATACAGCTGATTCTTCCAAGAGTTACTCTAAGTCAGTGTTTTTATACGCCTAGCTTATTCTTTAATTACACTAAATTTATCATATTTTACGCCTGAATCCGTCAATTTTTACACTTAATTAATGATACTTATACACCTAACTTTTGCCATAGTTACTCTATATCAATGCAATTTAAACGGCTAAATTTATCAATATTTACCCTAAATTAATGCTATTTATACGCCTTAATTCCTCAATAGTTACACTAAATCGATAATATTCATACTTCTAATTTTTTCCAAAGTTACTCTAAATCAATGATATTGATACAGCTGAGTTTTTCTATATGAATGCTAGTTATACGGCTAAATTTCTCAATCGTTACCCTAAATAAATTCAATTAATACCCCTAACTTTCTCAATGGTTACACTAAATAGATTACATTTATACTCCTAATTTTTTTAATATTTACCCTAAATTAATGATGTTTATACGCCTAAATTCCTCAATAATTACCCTACATCAATGATATTTATACCTCTAACTGATTTAATAGTTACGCTGCATCAATACTATTTATACTACTAACTTTCTCAATATTTACTCTAAATCAATAATATTTATACGACTGATTTTCTCAAAAGTTACGCTAAATCATTGATGTTTATACGCCTATCTGGTTTAATATTTACACTAATTGCATTTTATTTATACGCCTGACTTTATCGATGATTACCCTAAATCAATGACATTTCTACTTCTAATTTTTTCAATAGCTACCCTAAGTTAATTCTATTTATACGGCTAATTTGTTTAATATGTACTCTAAATAAACACTTTTTCTACAACACCTAATTTTTTCAATAGTTACACTAGTTGAATTTTATTTATACGCCTTATTTTATCAATAGTCACACTAAATCAATGCTTTTTATACGCCTCACTTTCTCAATCACTACACTAAGTCCATGATTTTTATACTTCTGACTTTATTAAGATTTACACTAAGTCGATTATATTTATACATCTGACTTTAGTGATCATTACCCTAGCTTATTATCATTTTACAGCTTGGCTCAGTCCCAAAAGACATAGGAAAACCAGAAGAAGAATATTGATATTCATTTGGAGAAAGATAACTCCTATTTTTTATGCAGGCATAAGGAGAGCAACGAAGCATCAATACATCTGGTTCTCTGATCTCCTTTAAACCTATAATTAATTTGTAAATCAGAGCAATGACTGATTTTTAATTATTTTGCCAAAATAAACTCAATAATCCCTTAGCATTTAAAACTCAAGATAGAACCCTTATTTATGCTGGAGCGCTTATCCAGAAATTTTGTTTTTACTCATCAATAATTTTTCAATTTTTAAAAAAAGCATGACCGAAGTCTTCTCGTAAAATTAGAAACCGTTCAATTAAGAAAATGAGAAAGTGCAACTAACCTTCTCCTCTAATATTAGGCCTTGTGTTAAATTTACGGTTGACTTCACAAATAACATCAAAAATTAAAGCGAAATTGCTAACTCCCATATAAAAGAATTGACCAAAACCACCAATCAAAGCTGTAAGGTTGAATGCAATCAAAATTAAGTTTATTGTTCATCAAAATAAAAAAAATTGGTTGATCAGAGTCTTAAAAAGCAAAAACTGCAATAAATAACAAAAGAGGTTTATTTATGATCTCATAAACTGAGATTTACAACAAATTGCAGTCTCTTTTAACTGACTTGGGCATTAATGATTTAAATGCTATTCAAATTATTTACTATGCAGATCAACTTTTAAATTTAAATAAGAGAATTCATTCTTTGGGAATAAATTTGAATGAAATATAGGTTTTTGTCGTTTCTTGGATTTTGATTGGTAGAAACGGGGAGATGCTCTTGTTTGCAATATAAATCATCGGTAACTCAAAATACAAACATATCTAAATCACTCAATTCAACTCCAAGACATTACGAAGAGTTAAAGAAGTTGAACGATCATTAATAGATAGAGGGTTGTAGTATAATTCTAATGGGAAAGAGAAATACAACTCGAGTAGAACGATCATGATGCCATTCAATAAATTATCACTTCTTTATAATTAATACGAATAATTATGATCAAATATAAGTCAAAATATTGATTTCTGAATCGATTTAATAAATTTTAATCATAAATCAATTAAATTAGGAATTTAACAAGTTGACTGTCTCTAAAAAATAAGCAATAACAACTTCTGAGTATTTTCCAAGTTAGAATAAATCATCACAAGCTCTAAGATTCCATAAAATAGATGAGTTTCATTTAATATATAAACTTCACCCCGACAAACAGGAATATTTGTGACTTTGCAGACTTTGTAGACTTTATTTGATCGTAATTGTAGATTAATAAATGTATAAACATCAAAGGTAAAGATGAAATTAGGATTGTGTGAGAATGATCATTTGACTCACTAAACAATGGCGTACCCTTTGTTTTGTCTCAAGTACTCCTAATTCTCTTTATATTTACACTAAATTAATGTTTTCCATACTACTAATTTTATGGGTAGTTACACTAAATCAATGCTATGTATACGCCTAACTTGTTTAATAGTTACCCTAAATCAAAGTTTTTATACGTCTTATTTTATTTGGAGATACACTAAATTAAGACCATTTATACGCCTAACTTTCTCAATAGATACCCTCAATTAATGCTCTTGTACAGCTGAATATATCAATAGTTACCCTAAATCAATGATATTTCGACAACTGGATCTTTTTAAAGCTTACCCAAAGTAAATTATTTGATACTTCTGAGTTTTTCAATAGTTACGCTGAATAAATAATATTTGAACCCCTAACTTTCTCGATAGTTACACTAGATAAATGTTATTAATACTCCTAGTTGACTCAATAGTTACGCTATGTCAATGGAATGTATACGGCTGACTTTCTCAATCATTACAATAAATCAATGATATTTATACAGCTGACTTTCTTCAAAGTTACGCTACAATCAATGATATTTATACTTCTAACTTTATTAAAAGTTACCCTGAGCTAATGTGATTTATACATCTGATTTTATAAATAGCTACTCTAAGTCCATTGTATCTATACGCCTGATTTTCTCAATAGTTACCCTAAATAAATTATATTTAAACCCCTAACTTTCTCAATAGTTACACTAAATAAATGTTATTAATACTTCTGAGTTTTTCAATAGATACGCTAAATGAATGATCCATTTACGTCTGATTCTCTCAAAAGGTACGCTAGATCAATCAAAACCATACAACTGATTGTTATCATTAGTTACCCTAACTCTATGCCAACTTACATCTTACTCATTTAATAAATACTCTAAATTTCAAGAAATGTACTTCTAATTTACTCTAAATATACTCTAATCAATGTTTATTTATATACGACTGATGTTAAGGATAAATTACACTGAATAAGCATATTTATACTTCTCAATTGTCCAACATTTACTCTAAAATTATGATATTTTAACTCCCTAAAGATCAAACATGTTTATACGTCTGAATTGGTTTAAAAATACCCTGCATCAACCTATTTATACGTCTGATTGCCGTCAGCACTTACCCTAAATCACATCTTCAAAACATCTGATTTTCTCAAGGTTTACGCTGGATGATTTTAAGAAAATACTTCAACAGAGGCTTTGTGATATATATCTTACTCTAATTTAGATCTGTATAATGAATGCAGAACAATAGATCTTTATTAAAAAAACCATACAACCATTTTGAGAGACTGGGTCATTCCCAAAAGGCAGAGGATAACAGCGAGAAGAATGTTCATGTTCATTTGGCTTGAGTTCACAGAAGAATAACTCCTCTTTCTTCGCCAAGTTTAACAAGGGCGACGGAAGGTGAAATATACGGTTCTGTGGCCTCCTTTAAAATCCTATAATTAATTTGCCAATGAGAGCGCGTGACTGATTTTTTACTTTTTGTCAAAGCACACTTCACGAGTCCCGGTCTTTGGAATTGGAAAGTTGCCTATTTCTGCCTCTGAAGTTTTAATGTGTAAATTTTGTGGCATTCATCGATGATTTTAATATTTTTTGAAATAAAAACGCCTGAAATTTGCTGCCAAATATAAAAAGCATCGACGGAGAGGGAGGACGAAGGCTGACTAAGACTTGCCTCGACTTTCAGCCCTATTTTAAATTTGCGGCTGACTTCGGAAGTAAATAATATGATTCAATAAAAAATTGCCGACTAACTTTGGAAAAATTACGCCTTACAGTCAGAAACAATCGCCAAGTTGGACAAAATCATAATTCTGTTGGCGGATGAGTGAAATGGACTTTTAACGATGAGCAAAGAATTAAAATAAAAGATGCAGCAAATTGTAAAAGGCAATGACTCACAATCGCAGGGACTGGAACTTATCGCAAAGTACAGCTGCAGTTGGGCTGCCTTCAGTCTGGGAAAGCATTGGGTGTATTTCCGTTATTTTGCAATTAACTTTATCAAAATAAAGAAAGGATAAACTCTCATCGATTCAACAAAATATACTTTTCTCTAATTTCTTAGATTATGCTCATTAGGAACAGTGAGATGCTCTCCCAAGTAACTAAAATCAACAATCACTCAAAGTACAGATATTTTTAAACAACTCTATTCAACTCCGAATCATCAGCAAAAGCTGAAGTAGTCGAGAAAGCATCAATAGATACGGGCACAGCATATTGTTAATGGCAAAGAGAAATAATTTTGAGAATAGAGTTAATGGAAGGCAATGTTGATGTTATTGATTAAATAATGATTCACTTTATAATTAATATCAATAATCATAGCATAATATAAAGTGAAAAATCAAGTGAAAAAATCAAGACTAACGTTGTCATATTCAAATTGAATATCTAATTTTGGCTGTCCTGAAAGAACTACGGCACATGATCAACATATTAATAAAAATATGCTACAAAAAGCGAACAAATAATGATAGTTCGTTCTCCATTTATTATCTATTTAAGATAACAAACTACAAACCACAAGCCGACCTCATTAGAACCCTAATCATCGCAAAATATTGTATCTTACTGCGGTGTCGTCCCCTCATTGATCATATTTAATTAATATTTTATCAAAGCATAAGCATAACTATCAAATCTTATCCCCGTATATACTCTTGGTCGCATTATTATTCTGTTTTATAAACAACTACTCCAGAATTAACATGTTCTTCTTACGTTGCACCTGCATCTACACACCCTTAGACAACTACTTCGCTTTGTACTCAGGGTGAACTATTTTACAAAGAATTTACACTGCAAAAACAGAGAACGCTATTTTGACGATCTTTCCTTTGGACTATATTCATTCGGAAGGATACGGGAAGGGATCGGCTTATGAAGAGATCGATTGTGCTTTGGCACCTAATCACTCTATTTGGCAGCAAAATGGCTGATGGTGGTGCACAGTACATCAACAGGGTCTCGTATCTGTTCACATCCCGGAATTTAGTCCTTCTTCGGACTATTGTTTTCTCGTGTTCTTTCCTTCATATACTTTGAATAATTGCTGATGGTTTGGTTAAATAATTCCTTATTGAGTTGATCTTTCGATTTTTGTTGCGAAACACCGTTCTAAAATCCAGCCATCAGCAATTTGTTCTTCCGATCAGAGTTGAGGTGCTTTGATTCGCGAAATGAACTTGCAACACTTTCTTTGGAACAGAAAGATGCCGGTTATGATATCTTATGATCGTGCTTAGTTCCACAATCGATAGTTTTATAATAGGAAGGTTGATCGTAGCTTTTTTCAGTGAGGAACGATTGTTATTGATAGAGCTTCATTGGG
>Ga0302186_10001729_pt1 | contig 17630 bp, 13 predicted proteins | sample II_Bog_E1_2_FD_198782 | JGI IMG/M metagenome (GOLD analysis project Ga0302186, IMG submission 198782) | Peat permafrost microbial communities from Stordalen Mire near Abisko, Sweden - II_Bog_E1_1 | ecosystem: Environmental > Terrestrial > Soil > Wetlands > Peat | place: Sweden: Abisko...
TTACCATCATTAAGAGGAGCAGGAATGACACCTATTCTTCAGTCCTGTTTCTATGACAGATACGAAATTCATGTACTATGGGCAATGTCATCTTAAATGATCATGAAGAAAAAAAGATCGCCATAATCAGTCTCAGGATGCTGAAAAACCAAGGAAAACATAGGGTGATTGGCATAAACAAAATAGTTATTTAATTAAATGATGGATGAGATAACTATCATTGCTAATTATCTTTTGAACCAGTATGCTGAAAATGGGATTTCTTGTGGAAACAGTGTGAATTCATGGACCGTAGATTATAGACTTGACCTTTTATTTGACGCAGAACATCATCCTTTTCCTGATGATCATGGCATTCTATTTTCTCCCAAATGTCAGCTTTGTTTTTTGATTATTCCAAATATTGTCCTTCCACAAAGTCCATATCAGAAAGGGTGAAACTTCCTGACAATCCAGAAGTCTCTAAATTAATTGTTGGAGTTTCAAGCAGAGGAGGAGTAGCATCAACATAATTAAAATCAGAAAAGGCGAAACTATCCGATAGTTCAGAATTCTCAAAAGTAAGGCTTTAATTTTTAACCCTTGGAGGAGCTGCATCAGCATAGTCAATGTCACTAAAGGTAAAACTGCTTGAGGTGAAACTGCTTGATAATCTAGAGGTTTCTAAAGCAATGTTTGCGCGATTACTTGGAGAAACAACATCAGCATAATCAATATTAGAAAATGTGAAACTGCTTGACAATTAAGAAGAGATATCTAAAGCAAAGTCTGCAGTGTTAGTTAAATTAGGAACTTCAGCACACTCAATGATCGAAAAAGTTAAACTGCTTTACAGTGATTGACTCTCATCCGATTATCCTCTCATCGATGCAACTGAATTGATGCCTTCCTTCCAAAAATTAGTCAAATTGTTTTCATGTTCCCTTGGTATTTTATTATTATATATAATTCGAATTTTTTTCCTATTCTATAGGGTAAATGCCAATGTATAAGTATCATATATAAATAATAAGCAAAATTCAATAAATTATAATTGAATTACAGGAACGAAATCATCAGCTTCATGGCTTCATGGGGAGTTGGTCTTGCCGATGCCCTTTCAATATGGTACGGTACTCCTCTTTCTTGTTCAGTTTACTTAAAAAAATTGTTTGAACCTAATTGCCAGTTTTCTCCTCCTACAGTCCAAGGAAAGCTCACTACTCTATAAATAATTCATTACTTTCTCCAGTTTTTCGTTTTTCTCATCAATCTGCATGGGATCTCGACTAATCTTGAGAGTTGAGGAACTTTCTCTAAATGACATTATTCCAAACTTAGTATTGTCCCACTTATCAACAGCCAGTCTTTCAAGTAATTTCCTTTATTCCTGTATTGTTGCAGAGCTAGCTCATCAAGCAATTAGCAGTACTCTTTCATTGTGCATATCAAATTTTCTGATAAGGAAGTTTACAAAATGCCGGATGGAGCATATACAAATTCCTCCATTAAACTGAATATGGCTAGCCTTTCTTATGGTCCTGCCTTTTTCGATAAAGAACCTCAAGCACAATTTACACCCTGATGATCCATCTACTTCAAGTTTCATAAAATAAAATACCTCGTAGACAAAGAACGAGATGGCTTGGTCTTATGCAATCTAGAGAAATCGATAGGGATTTTAGTTTTACATCGATTGTTCAAATCAAAGCAATATTACAAAATATAATAATTCATGACTCACATATCAATCATTACTCATGATATCAATCATTCCATTGGTCGCTTCCAAAAGATACAAAGTCCTGATTTGTTCTTCTTCCTAAACTTTAAAAATTTTCTTTTATTTTAATATGGCGATATCTTCGATGAAATATAATTGAAACTGACTTCTTCCAATTAGCTCGTAAGATATGAGCCACTGCTTAGTGAGTCAATTAGTTCCTGCTCAGATCAAGCGCAAGGAACTTAGGCCACGGAGCTCTTACCAATATTTTGACTTCATCATCGGTTATCCCAACATCTGCTAAACTCAGATTTTTAAGCCCTCTCCAATTGAGTCTAATCAATTATTTAACTCCTGCGTTTTTCAAGGGATTATATCCAACATTGACCTCCTGTATAAAATTCCACTCACATTCTTTCAATTGTTTAACTCCCCGAGAAGTAATATTATTACCAGCAAATCCAAATGCAGCAATGTATCGCCATTCAGCTTTGACAATGAAGCGAACTGACTCATCTCCGAGGCATGTGCACGATAGGGTCAATGAAGTGATAAATCTGCAGTTGTCTGTAAGGAAAGCGGTTACTTTACGAAATGAATTCAACGATATCCTGCCTAACATAATGGAAAATTAATAAATATTGGGGTTGATATACGATTCACAAATCTAAGTCACGACTTCATTAAAGTCAGTGTTTCCCCAAAAAGGCCCAATTTCATTAAAGTTAGGGACCAAAAAAATATTAGAAATTAAGATCTTTTTGTAGTCATTTTACTTGGTAAGGCATTATCTCATATATTTTTTCCAGAATGTATTTTTCATGAATTGAGATTTAAGTTTGAATGCTGATGGTTTTTGCATGTGTTATAAGCGAAACTGGTGAAGTAAAATATATTTTGGATATTTGCTTATAAATTAGTTAATCATTAAATTGGTGAATTTTACCTTACAATAATCATTCTATGGCTTGTAATGTGATATTTGACGTTTTAGCAAATAATTGAGATTTAAGCTTGAATTATGATGATTTTTGCATGCTTTATGAACAAAGGGATCGAAGTAAAATTACATTTTGAATGTTTGCTTATAAAAAAGTTTGGGGCGAGAATGCCCACAAAAATTTTATGGGTGCGAAGACAGAGAGTACTGCGAAGATTGCTGAAAAAGTATCGAGAGGCAAAAAAGATTGACCGCACTTTGTACCACAAATTCTATCTCGCTTCAAAGGGCAACCAGTTCAAGAACAGAACTGTCTTGATTGAGGCCATTTTCAAGGAAAAAGCCAAAAAGATTGATACAGAAAAGCTTTAAGCCCAGCAGGACGCAAGGCGCCAAAAGAATTTGGACATCAGAAAAAAAAGAACTGATAAGGTCCAAAGGATTTGATTTGGATATGTTTAGGCAATTCATAGATATTTGCTCATTGGATTTCGGGTTGGCCAATCATATGTTTAAACACCCGATAACTCTTAGAGTATGATAATTGGCAAGAATCCTTTGAAACGCTCAAAAATGACTGTTGCTCTTTAAAGTCATTTTCATGCAATTATCGATGAATGAACCATCATCGCAGCAGCTAATCTCAATTGAAAGAACAAATATTGTGAAATCGCTTTATTCTGTATTTTTACCATAAAAAGTATTACTCATTAACTCTTTTTGAAAAGAAATCAAATAATATTTTTTATTAATTGAAAATGAAAGTAATAATACTCACCATATTCTTTTTCCATTCCTCCTTTGCTCTCTATCAAACTAACCTAAATGAATAATTGAATTGCCCTCCCAACTGTTTTAGTTGTACAGATCCTGATGTGTGTGAGACTTGCAAAGACACTTACTTTTTGGATAGTGGAAACTGCATTGACTGCAGCTCTGTTGGAAACTGTAAGACATGCACTGGGCCTTCTATTTGCAAATAGTGTATTCAAAATGATACCTACTATATGGATGAAAACAAACATTGCTGGCCATGCCATAATTAAACAAGTCATTGTACAAAATGTACTGCTGCAAAGTGTAATTAATGCTAATCAAATTTTTTTTACCTTGATTCTGGTATATGTCATAGCTGTAATATGGATAGTTATTGCTCAACTTGTGTTGGTCCTAATCAATGTTTTAACTGTACGTCAAATGAGTCTTATAGGAATAGCTCTAGGCCAGATATCCCAGGGCCATGCATTTCCTGCCAAACTTTGTCCATTCTTTGCAAATAATGTGCCGGTCCTCTAAATTGTACCAAATGCATTTCGAGTCTATATTACGTCAATAATGGAATTTGCTATATTTGTGCCACTTAACAAAATCATTGCAAGGAGTGCACAAGCTAAAACATTTGTACAAACTGTGAGAGCTCAAGTTACTATGTGGTAAGTCATAGATGCTAAGTGTGCAACAAATTTAATACAGGTTGTGCAACATGCCATCAAGACGAATATGGAAACAATTACTGTTAGACTTGTCTAAACAATTCATTCTATTATATGTCAAAATCTTCAAGATGCTCTTTATGCTCAGTTTCAGTACCTGGCTGTTATATATGCACTTATAACGATCCCATAATAACATGCAATAACTGTTCAGAACCGGATTATATTCCGGTAACTGGTAATAACAGTTGTTTTAAGTGTTCCACTCTAAAAAGCTGCATAACATGTGCAACCCCTTCTCAATGTGTGAACTGCATTGATAATTGGTTTGCTGAAGATGGTGCATGTGTGCAATGTCAAGAATGGATTCCGAACTGCATTCAATGCATAAATAATAAAACATGTTCGGTTTGTAATGATGCTTACTATAAAAATTAAGCGGATGTCTGCATTTCTTGTTTAACTCTAGATGTCAATTGCTTAAAATGTTCAAATGATAAAAAATGTAATCAATGCAATAATGGATTTTATCCCAATGATACTGATGGACATTGTTATCATTGTGTTAATCATTGCTCTAGTTGCGAATCAAATATTTGTCCAACATGCTCAACTGGATATTTCAGTTTCAATGATCAAACGGAATGCTTAAGTTGTGGTTTTATCTAAAATTGTGTAAGTTGTTAGAACTATAATAAATGCACATAATGCTCAGAGGATAAAGACCTTGTGGATGGTTACTGTTAAGATTCAAATAATACAGTGATTTATGTTGCTGTAAGTTTATCATTAGTCATACTTGGCCTTAGTATAGCCGTCGCTTTGCTATGCAAAAAAATTCAACGATTGAGGATAAATTCATAAATTATATAAATTCAGAAAGAATAAAAGAAAAAAAGTGAAATAACTTCATCTCTGCTAACAAAAGGAATCTAATGATTGATTTTCTGTATATTCAAATACATTAATTTAGGAGAATATGTAGCTAATCCAAAGCAATAATATTCAATCATTCATCTTTAAGCAGAATTTTCGACTTTTATTTCTCCAGTTTATCTTTAAATCTGCATAAATTTGTACTGCCTACAGTTAAGATTTGTGATGTAATTATTCGAATATTTAATTGGAGAATATCAAATCCTAATTAATTTCCATCATTAATATTTTTATCAAAATTAACGCATAAATCAATGTATGTGTCAATGTGAAAAGTTAGTAAGATTAAATGTTTATTTAAATTAATGGTGATTAGATGGCTATCATTACCAATTATCCTTTTAGGCACTGTATTGCAAGTGTTATTTTCCAGGAGAACAGCGCCGAGGCATGGGAGGTAAATCTTGGGTTGGACATCTTGACTTCAAACAATCCATTCTTTTTGCAGTATATTCACGATTATAAGTCGTTGAACCTTCGAATTTAACATTATTGGGCACGTATGTTAAAGTTTAAAAAGGTTTGTCAACTTGAATTTTATTGGGAATATAATTTTTGCTGTATTCAGTCTCAGCCTCGAATTTTCCACGCATTGGATGGTATTCATATTTTGAGTTTAGCTGAGGCTACACCTCAATTTTATGGGGAGTGTATGTCGAATCATATGTAGTTTTTATTAAATGAGGATCATAGTGATTTTGACTTGGAGTATACTATATTTTAGAATTAGCTTCAGGAACAATGTTGTAGCCCTTATAGTAATAATTATTAGTAGTTTATCCTTAGAACTTGAGACTTCGTTATGGGCAATGATGCTTTCCTACAAATAGGTGACTTCTTACCGCAGGTGCAGATCTCGCATACACATTTTTGATGGTGGTTTATTTTGGAGCTGGACAGATACTCAGGATTATTAAAGCCGTTCTTGACGGGGGTGAACATCCCTCAATAAAAATTATTATGGAAACATAGAATTATCTTATCTAAATTCGATTAAAGAAGATGTAGTGACGAAAATCATTTGTTGTAGTAGAGAGCTGCAAATCTTAGCTTATTACTGAAATCCTGCCGTTTTTATTCAACTGTTTTCCGTATTGGTATTGAAGGCATATATTCTTAGCTTTTCTCCGATTTTCTCTTGGCGAATGTTTCTTCTTTTTCCTGTTCCTTTTCTATTAATTTGGCAGCATAGCTCTTCTCTATCTCATTGACTTTGACCTCCAATTCTTTTTTGGACTCTTTAAGCTGGGTGATAATATTTTATTTATCTTAATGAATGATCTTGATTTCACTCTCATACTAAACACATTTCTTTTGAAAGTTATCCTCAATCCTTTCCAACTCAGTTAGCAACTCCTGAATTTGTTGGTTTTTTTAATTGATCAAGCTGATCACCTTCCCTTCGCTGCTGATTTAGTTTTCAGCCTTTTTCTAAACTTAAAGTGATTTGTAGTTCAACCTAGTCTCCAATTCATAGTTAAGTTTATTGAGCTATTCGCTTTTTAGTTTAAAGTATTGGCGTTCGCTTTACACTTGCGATTGTATGTGCTCCATCCTCTTTTCTTGCTCCTTGATGTGCTGTTTGAGATCATACTACCGTTTTTGCAACTACATTCTCAACTATTCATTCGTCATTATTTATTTTTAGAGTTAGTTTTAATAATACCTCTTATCTTGGCTGTGCTTTTCTATTTAACGCTGCAAATGATAGACAGCATCTTACAACAGCATGGGGTGCACGAATCCTTCCTTTTTCTTCAGCAAACCTTCAAGTATTGTGACCTTATGAGCCAGTCTCCCCTTTTATCCTTTGATTTCCTTGATCTTTTGCTGTTGAATTTTTTACATGAGGGACATCTGTCTGTGCACTTCTTAGTTTTTCTAAACAAGAGTTGAAATACTGATCATCAACTACTTCTGATTTTACTTTTCCCTCTCATGCAATATGAGTACGTCTTTGTAAATCGACTACAGCTTCGCCTTCTAAAACTTAAGATCAGTAAATTTTTAAGACAGAAAAGAAATTCGAAAGTTAGCTGCTTCCAGTTATGACCTGGTAATTGCCAACTGTTCGGCTAGTGTGCTTTGGGTATTATCCTGATGACTATATATCTTATGCAGGTTCTAATATTTTTTAATCTGCTGTAAGTTATCAGAATCATACTTCTTTTGTAAACTTAAAATCTCACTGATTTGCTTGTTAATCTCTATTTACAAATTTTAATTTTCTGCTAATATATTTTTCTTATTCGTTCGTAAAGTAAGATTCTCTTAATGGAGTTATTTATGCTGTTTGCTCAAAAATTAAGAATGCTTTTCCATTAATTTGTACTATTCTTCCAGCCTATTATAGAGGACCTCGATTTATTGAGTGGTTTTGCTCATTGAATCACACATCTTTTTCTGTGATTCCATCTCTGCATTTCTAGTTTGCAGATCAATCTCTTTCTTTTCAAGTTTCGCATTCAACTCATGGATAGTTTCCTACTGCTTTTTAATGGTCTCTTTTTGGCTGGCTAATTGAGCCTAGTTGAGCTCTATATTACTTAACATCTTTGATGATTTTTCATTTAATATTTTGACAGTTGATAGCAATGAAGTTATTTTCTACAGCTGCGATTGATTTGTATTGCGAAGCTAATGATCTTACGTGGTCAGTCGGCGGTATTCCTAAATTTGTGAATTTGAATTTTCCTTCATCATCTTAATCATCAGGTTGCAGCTACTCACTTCTCTTTCTAAATGACTTATCCTTCTTTCCTTGTCTCTCAAATCCACAATTTCCTATTTTTTTACGTTCATTTCCTTTACCAATTTTTCCTGCAGCTGAGTCTAATTCATCTGCAAAGCCTCTATCAAAGTTTAGTTCATCCTTTGTATGTTCATAGATTCCTTAACCTTTTCAATTAATTCTTAATTGCACACCTTTAGTTCCATATTTCTTTCTTTCACATTCCAACAATTTTTATTAAGTTCTTGATTAAGCTGATTCTTCTCTTCAAATTATCTGTACAGATTCAAATGCAAAATGTTAAGTCTTTAGTGCACTGAATAAATTTAGTTGATTTTATATTGATAGGCCAATCGTAGAGTGACTTCCATGTTGAAACCGACCTCCATCTCCTTGCATGCCTTTTCAAGAACCTCATTTGTCTACTCCAACTCCTTTACCTTTTGTTTTAGTTATTTATTCTATTTTAGATATTTGTATAATCTCTCTTCGATTATTTCTTAATTGTTGTCGAGCAAAATTTGTCTTTCCTCAATTTATTTTTTAAGACGTTGCTCTGATTACATCATGTCTCTTTCCAATTCGCTCATAATTGTTTGAAAACTTCCTTAGCTACAATATTCAAGCAGAATTGCATACACCTTCCAGATAGATTTCATGACACTTCTATTACTGCCTGTCAAACCTGTCAGTAAATTATTGAGTCCGATACTATAGACAAATAGGGATTGATACAATTGAAAAATGTTGCTAGGATTGATGCCCCTTGAAATTAATGTATTATTGTCCAAACCAAATCTTTCAAGGCCTTTAAGAGCCCCCTTCTCGATTTCGACATCAAAACATTATTAAATCAAAATTTGATTGAGCCAATTCATCATATGCTTCTCTTTCAGAGGACCTTTGTTAAACTACTTTTAAATATCTTTGGGCATTTTTGCTTGCTTTGATTTTTAGCTGAGAAATTTGTTCTAAAAAGTGCTAAATTAGGATTGCTTTCTTCTAAGATTATTCTATAGCTGTTGTGTTGATTCTTTCGTAGTAGCTTTTACATTTAAAGTTTGGTTCATCCTTAACTTCACCCTAAGATTTTTATCATTCGACTTCGAAGACCAGTGGCTGTCCAAAGTATTCACTCTTTTTCTTAAGGCTTCTTTTTTCTTCTCCTCGCCATCTTCCGTAAATTTATAAGTATTGGTTTCTCTCATCATGTCTCTCAGGTGCTCACTTGATATAATATTATTGCTCTTCTCTATTTAATCGATTGTCTCGGTGATAGGTTTTGGTTTTTTTATCCTCTTATGAGCAATAACATTAAAAGGCTGCTTTCTTAACTGATGACCCAACTAATATAAGACGCGAATGTACTTAATGCATGTCGTCTCTAAGATAAAGCTCTTATTTTTATATCATTCCTTTATTATTCTTATTATTGTTAAATAACAGAAGTCACTTTACTCAACTACTCCAATTAAGTCCTTTTATTTTGTCAGGATACTAATTAGAATTGTTCAGATAGCAAAGGGGTAACGATGTAAATTTATTACTTTAGATCATCAACATCACGAAACATCAACGACAATGTATAACTTATTATTTAATCATTTAAATTAAATGAGCCTTCTGCAATAGAGTTTTGTGCAGTCATTATTGGCAAAATGCGATTCACTCATTGAAAGGCTGTAACGTTAAGCGAAGGAAGCGGTTATCAAGACCATTGATGAAGTATACCACCTATTCAAGCACAACATCAGAGATGCATTCTTGAATTATTCTCTTGACACTATCATTAGATTTACTGAAATATCAGTCGAAGTACCCCATTCTTAAAATAGATTCCTCAAAGATTTGATTATGCTTCAGAAATAATCGATCTATTTTTTGAAAGAGTGCAAACAACCAACCAATTTTATATTCGTGCTCTTTTCGTAAAAGCAAAAGTGGTTGCCTACTACGCTCACAGCATCAATCAGAAAGGAGAGGAAATGTTGGTTTCATTAAAATAGTCAATCAGTTACATATTCAAGGCATTAGATTTGATTTCTCCGCAGCAGGAAAATGTGCCAAAAGGGAAAGATCCCAAGGGAGCCTCAGGAGCAGGAGGAGAGTCGAATAAAACCAAATATGCTTTTCTCATTTATAACGCATCAACCACGCTCTATAAGGTTACTCGCTTTATTTTGAGATCTGGATGGCAGAAATCTTTTGTGGATGTTTACGAAAGGATTTATAAGCTGCTTGAGGAAGTTGACGAAGCTGATCATAACTGGAGATGCAGGTTTACTTTGATTTTATATCAATGTCTCTACGATTGCTAAAGGAAACCTGATGCTTTTAAAGTATTAGACACGCTCTGGGATAAAACAAAAAACAAGCCTTGCGAATTTCAAGATTCGCTCTTTAGGTTAAGAGTGTATTTGTGCAAATAAAATAATGCCTTGACTGCTAATATCAAGAAGGATATCGAAGGAGCTGACCCAAATGGATGGAAAGTGCTTGAGGTTCTGCAACGGATGAGAGCAGGGTTGATTCCAGAAGCTCAAATATAAAAATAGCTAATGACTGTCGTCAATCAAATATCTTTAGGAGTACTAAGTACGAATGAAACCAACAATACAGCACAATTATCTCCTATCATGCAAGAAAGACTTGCTTAAGCTGGTAGAATAGCCTTAAGATTTAATTTAACAAACTTGGGCAGTTCAATCGTCTCATTTTTAGGAAAAACCCGCCAACCGAGTCAAAAAGCTTTGGTTCTAAACTAATACAATAAGGCTGAGCTTCTGATAAAAAAGAAAGGAGATCATGTTGATAAAAAGACAGGTATGAGTATGAGCGCTGGTCAAATTAAATAACTCGAAATATAAAACCGGAAATAGGCCCTGAAAATAATGTAGAAAGTAATGCTGATTAATAAAAAACTTGATAATGCTGAACTCATTTACGAGGGCGCAATTTTAGTGTGGAATATTGCTCTACCATTTTTAACCTAACAATATCATACTTTTGCAGCTAAATCATTAGATTTAAGTCTTTCACTTATCGAACAAATAGATAGTAATGATCATGAGCTGAGAACTAAATTTCATTTGCAATTAATCAACATATACTTTAGCAATGATCTAATGTTTTCTGAGGTGGAAAGCAACGTGTTGAAAGCTTTAAGATTAGATCCTTCAATTCCAACTGCCAAGCTTAGCATTAAACCAGAACCAGAAGAAGATTCTTCTCTTTATGCGAGACCTTATCATCGATATTTACTCGATTTTCGGCAAAAAGTACTTCTGAAGACTATGCAAATTGCGAATCCGAATCCACTAGATATGGTGACTCAAGATCTTTGGACAATTGAAGATCACAAATCATAAACAACCAAAATAGACACGCTTCAAAAATGCTTGCGTGCCTTAATTACATATTAAGAGCCTCCATTTGCAGTCAATCCTTAATAAATGTTGGTAGAAGAGGAAATTAAAAAGAAAAAGCTTGACTATGATCGAGAAAAACTAAGATCTTACAAAAGAAGAAAATTATTGGCAACTGACATTGCCAAATTATCTTTTGAGTGGGAACTCAATGATTTTGCTAAAAAAGCTTGTTAGTTTGTTTTAGCTGATGTATGGGATGTGAAAAACTCAATATAATTAATAATATCGCAGGGCCACTGCTGTCTGTATATGACTCAGATTAAAATAGATTAATTTTATCAAGAGAATTATTAACCTCTCTTTGAAGAAGAGCCCAACAATGCAGAATTAGGAGAACTTAAGGCAAAATAAATTAAAGAGAGAAAGGGATAGGTTTTAGCCTATTTGAGAAAAAGCTTAGAGTATGCCTTAATCACTCAACAAAATTATCTCATTTTTAATGGAGCTATCTGCCTTTGGAATAATTTCTTACATATCTTTAAAGTAACAGCCAATGACACGAAACTCAGACCAGACTTAACTCCCCTTCTAAAAGACTATTTTTAAGCCATGAGAAACAGTTTAAGATAAATTTAAACAAAAAATATTACATACTACGATCTTGATGATAAGATACAGGCTTTTTCAAATGTCGGACTGGTTTATGCTCGTCTCTTGTAAAGTCAGAAACAAACAGCACTGGTTGAAAAGGTATGCGAAGATCTATTACTTACTAACCTATCTCCTAACACAAGAAAATTAATAAATGGCATCAAAGCACGAGTAGGTGGAGGTAAAGCTGCGGGAGGAAAACCAGCCGATCTTAAAAAAGGAGCTCCTCCCCCTCAGAAAGCACCAGGTTTCAACGATACGTTTATCCTTTAGATTAGTAATCAGCTTGAGCTCATTCAAAATACTTCAAACAAAGCTGATTGTTAGACTCAAGTTATAAAGTGCTTTGAAGGTCTATAAAATTGGAAAGCTAATGAGCAAGATTAATCTGAGTTATAACTTCATGCTTAACTTTGGGTAAAACTCGCAAGATTAGCTTCAAACCAATAAAACTCTAAAATGCTAAAATATTCTTTAAGGTGCGCTGAAAAAGCCTTAGTTCAGAGTAAAATCGGGGATGTTTCGGCAATTCCCTCAAATCGGCTAAGGTGGTACAGTCTTGCTTAATTCCTATCATCTTAATCGCTTTTGAAACTTGTAAATCCGAAAACTCAAGAGTCTGCAAGTGTCTAAAGTCTTTTGTTCCTATCATTAACACGAGGAGTTGAAGCAGCCACAAAAGGATTTAAGTGTGGAATCAACATTCTCGTGCTAGATGCTGGAAAACAAGTTTGGAATGTATGTTCAAAACTTCAGGAAAGTAAATCTAACCGCAGCAAGCTTGTGCAGCCCATTCGTACTGTTTTGGGTTTTCTCAAATAACTGAAAGAGGATAGTGAGCCTGATTTATTATTACTTATGTCGCAGTTATATTTCAAGGCTACTTGGTAGAATAATCTTTTCAAGGAAGGAGAAGAGGTTGCAGATATGATGCTAGATTTATTGCCTAAGGGTCTTCAGAAATCAATATGGGAGGCCAAAATGAGTTTCATGTCAAAACAAGGTAAAAATTAGTTGCAGGCTATCAGCAGCATTAAAGAAGCTGAGCCATCTTTGCAAGCAAAACTATGGGTCAAGTTAGCAAGGATTGCGCCAAATCCATCAAAACAACAAGCAGCTTATAGTAAAGCTCTATAAATTCTGAAAAAGTAGCATTCAGTTGAAATTGTCTAAGTGCTCATCTAATATTCATAGTGGCAATTGAGAGTTGGGAAATAACCTCTTGACACAGTGGTAAAAAATTTAGAATATGCCAGTGTTATGCTTATTGAGATTGAATATGATCATTAAATTTAATAAGAAGAAGGAGAAGGAGAAGACGATCAGATGACTCTAAATAGTCATAGTCATAGTCGCAGTCTTAAGAGCAAAAAATCAATGGCTTCAAAATCTATAAAATCATCACAAAAAGATATAAAAAACAAACAGTAAAAAAAAGGAACAATCTCAGGAAAATCGAAGGGAAGCGCTTTGTCTCGAATGAATCGGTCAGGACGTGCTGCAAAAACCATTAAAAACAAAAATACTAAAAGTGTATTTTCGCAAAGAGAGGAATAAGCAAATCCCGACTCATTAAACTGCCTCCATTTCGAAAGACTTTTTAGGATATTTACTATTTTAAGTTCAATTTAAAACAATCATACAAAAAAGATAAGCCATGCCCTCAATGCTCATCGACAAGTTTTAAATATGCTTCAAAAATCAGGATCCACTTTTAATGAACTGCAGTAGAATGCTGCAAAGCTAAATGAAAAATAAGAAAAGTTTACCTATAAGGCAGTGTTTTGGCCAGAAACAACTGAGTAATGGATCAGTTATGAACTTCCCAAAGACTATGTGTAAAAAATCGGAAAGGTGGAAAACCTTAATTTCTTAGGAAACTACACTCTGTAAAAACCAGAATTGACTTATGCTTATTTATGCAAATTAATCACTCTTCTAACTGATTTAGGATTAGATTTTCACACTCTACCTTTGCGATTTCTAGCTAAATATATTACCAGATATATCTTAAAAAATGAGTCTTACTATCTTCTGTAAGAATTAAGGCTGAAGCTGGTGTTGATGACTAATAAGCATCCCCTCTAAAATCAAGTGAAGATTGATTTTTAAAACTTCAAAATCAGCGAGGAAGAAATAAAAGATTAATTGCTTAAAGCTGAATATCAAAAGAGCAACCTTACTGAAAACAATAATAATTTTGATAATGTTAGTACTCCCAATCTGATTCCGCCTCTTTCGAGGCATGAGTGCTGGTATGAAATTGGAAAAACCTTAATATAATTTGGATAGATTAATTCTGCAAAAAATTATCTAAAGTAGTCTTTAAAATGCGCAAAGGTATTGTCTAATTCTGAATAAATTGGCAAAATTCACACTTATTTATCTTCAATAGCGTACTTCTAAGGCTAAAATCAAGAGGCAGTGCAGCATCTTCTGCTTGCTCACAGATTATGCAAGTCCTCATCTAATTGGCAAAAGATTATTGTTCTGGCAGCTAAGATCATGATTTCGATTAAGAAATATGACATTCTTAGAGGTTTCCTTCAAAAAATACACGTAACAATAACCTAACTGATCTAATAAAGTCTAAAGCAAACCAAAGAGAGTTCCGGATTTAGGATTTAAGTCTTTGAATTAAAAGAATTAGTAATTGCAGTCGAAATAGCACTAATTCACTTGACTTACAAATAAATAATCGACGAGGACAGTGCAGAAAATAGATTATTCTTTAGTACTGCCATTGACAATCTGCTAAAAACCCTTTAAGATAAGTCGCGAGCAGTTTGGAATCATTAAAATTATCACTTTTTTATAGCAGTCTTTTCAGAAATGATTGAGTTATATGAAAACAAAGGAGGTCATGGCTTGCTTAATCTGGGTATCGATAACTTCACCAAAATCTTCAATATTTTAAAGCAGTTGTAGCGGATGATAAAAGAGTTTATCTCAAGCGTAGGAATAAGTGATAGTGATGGCGGCAATTATAACAGCATAATTGAAACACAGATTCAATTTGGATTCATGCTAATTAGTTGCTATTGCTTAGATTTCAAAATTAAAAATGATAGTGAAGGGGAAATATCAGGAGCCGATAAAGAATAAACTATTTAGGGAAATTAACATATTCAGAAATATTTAGAACAGATGGACCAGTAGATTAAAAAACAAGCTACTCCTGCAGCCATTCAGCTGAACCAGTTGGAAATGGCTTTAACTATTCTCAATGATTTAGAAGTGCATGTGGCTTAAAATTCCATATATTATCCACGCTTATTGGCCATAAATGCTTACGTACAGATTTTAATTTCCTCTTCCTCTTCTTAAGCTCTCGAAGCTGCTGAGTTATTTAAATCCAAAGCTGAAGAAAAGCTGGATAGATATGAGTCTGACATTGATTGCTATCTTTATCAATGGAAAGTGTATGAATCTTTAATTGATCAGCAGATAGTAGGATTTCCAATATAATCGTTTTAGTCAATTGCTAAGATGCAGCATGCTTCATCAGTAATCACTTCTTTCAGCTTTTTAAAAAAGAAATTAAGTTCTAATCACAAAATGCTCGCTTTTTTAAGAATTATGAACTATACTAACAGCAAAGAAGTGGTGACAGCCTTAATCCAACGGTAAAAAATATTTTCAAGTTTAACTAAAGTGCCAACTTTTTTATAATCCACAAAAATAATGCCTAAAAATTCAGCATATGTGATTATTCAATTGAGTAAATGCAAAAGTAAAATATACTATGGGTGTTTAGTTAATGAACCATAATCTAATACTAAGAAAACTTTCGCAAAAGTAAGATAAATAGGCTTGAAATAATTAAAGATATATAAGAATCTTTGCGAAATAATGGTGCAATGCAAAAAGAATTTAATCAAAACACCCATAGAAGATGACCAAAAGCTAAGCGCTATTTTGGAAGCCAATTAAATAAAATTGAAAGAGGTTTAGTTGTCGCTCTAGTCCATCAGCTCTTGGTGGCTTAGTGATTTGATTTAATATCTTAAAACTCCAAGAAATGTGCCAATTCTGACGAATTAAAAAGATAAAAAGGCTGGAAAAGATCAAAAAAAGAAGGGAGGTAAGGATTAAATTGCTGGATACTAATCTGCCTTACCTGCTTCTCCATCAGGAATCTAAAGTGTTACTTTTCTTCTTGATGATTTTATATATGGTCTTCCCTACGAGTAATTACTCCCTGTAGATCTTATTGCCACCGTATCAAAAGATTCAAGTCTCTTTTGGCTGAGTAGAAAACTTCAATAAATTGGATTTCAACCCGAATTGAACAACTCTAATGGATATGGGGCGGACAAAGGAAAATACTGTGCTTATGACTTTAAAACAGCATAAAGTAACTTTAAAGTGATCAGTACTGAGTTAGCTAAAGGTCCATAAGTGTTGAAATTTGATGGCATTGACAGTTCAATAAGACTTCCTTCCTTAGGGGATTATTCTAAATTTTTACTGTAGCCTGGCTTTTTATAAATTTATGGAAGCATTGATCTCCTAAATCATGTAAAATTGAGCAGTTTATTTGAATTAATCGGAGCGAATAAACTACGTCTACTGCTCATTCACGACAATCTAAATTTTTCTAAATCGATGATTCAAAAATATAAAGATCTTAACACATAGAGCGTGAGCACAAATTTGTAGGAGAATGAGCTTGCCATTTCAATTATCTCCAATCTTCTCAATATCACAGTCATTAAAAACAGATGGTTCATTCATCCTTCCAATACTGTCCAACTGATCAAAAATACTTACAAGACACTGGCCAGTGGAAATTATATCGGATCAGCTGTGCGTCAAGGCAGGAAGAAAGAAGATTCAATGAGTAGTAAATGGATGTGCTTCTCGCATGGTCCTGCCGTGACAAGGATATGAGGCCTGATTACCAAATAAATCATAATCCGATCAGTATCAATTATCGATTTGCTTTTATAATTTATTGATGTAAAAAAAATTAGTTGATCCATAAGATGTTCAAACATCCGAAAAACAATTGATATAAAAAGCAAAAATACAGATAAGACTTATTTAAGAATCAATTTACAGGTCACGAGAGAAGCAGGGATAGCTTATCGCAGCCATCAACAATGAAAGATCTCTCATCAAGTAAAAACAGGGATCAATTACTATGGCGCATCATTTATCCTCCATTGAGGCCGATATTAGAAATAGTAGGTTGATGAGTTCGGTAGAATTATAAAGAAACAGATGGCTTGCAGGAGATTAGGAAACGAGTCTATAGATTGAAGGGGCTGAGAACGATTTGAAGCAAAAATAAAAATAAATCAAAGCATAAGTGCAGCCCTTATAAAAGCAGAAGTTGATGTATCCTCTTCCTTATTTAGCAAACTAATGAAGAGGAAAATATAATTTTTGCAGCAATTAAATAATTTAAAAACTGACAGTTCTCTTTATGTATCTCATCAGAGAGTTATTCTCAAGCAGTTTCTTGAATAACTACGAGATTGGAGTATATAAATCGAGAGAATCAGTCAGCAATCTGACTTTGAAGAAAGCTAATACCAAAGGGTGGAGGCACGATTACAGAATTCAATAAACAGTCTGTCAAAGTTTGTGAAAGCGAAAAGTGTAGAGGATGATAACTTATTGTCTTGAAGATAGTAAAAACTATATCATACACCATCTGCGATCCGTATTTCCATTGATTTCCTATCTTATTGTCGAGTTGAAAAGTAGATGTAGATGCTCTTTGGATTATCCATTGTTTTTAAATGTAATTTGTATTATCACTTTTATAAGTTATTAAGAATCCTGAAATACTTAATTATCGAGAGAAAATATAATAAAAGTTAATGAAATATACTTTCTTAAATACAAATAAAGAAGC
>Ga0302186_10001730_pt1 | contig 17624 bp, 8 predicted proteins | sample II_Bog_E1_2_FD_198782 | JGI IMG/M metagenome (GOLD analysis project Ga0302186, IMG submission 198782) | Peat permafrost microbial communities from Stordalen Mire near Abisko, Sweden - II_Bog_E1_1 | ecosystem: Environmental > Terrestrial > Soil > Wetlands > Peat | place: Sweden: Abisko, Stordalen...
CCCCACCCCAACCCCAACCCCAACCCCAACCCCAACCCCAACCCCAACCCCAACCCCACTTTTTGATAAGAAAATATGATTCTATTGTTTCGTTACAATCTGCCTTTTTCCATAATTAATCAATTTATTTAAATATTAAGATTATGAATTTATGATAAATACGTCAGTGACAATAATTCAAATATCATCATTTTATTATTTATACTGGATTTAATCTATATCTATTAGTGTTTTTAATGCCGAAATCCATTCATTTTACAAAAAAACATTCTATCTTTTGAGAAAGAATTCATTTTAATTCACAAATTGCAGTTGGTAAAATAATTTTTGTTGATGAATTGTTCAATTTCATAATTTTGTTTATGTTCTTCATTAATGCAATTTTAAATTAATAAATAATTGACACATATCCATCATTTAAATCAAATAACCATGAAATTAAGTGCAAAGATGGTTTTTATTACATAAAATTATCAAATGGAATTTTCTTCCATTTAATAATATTTCGATTAGTATATGATGGTTGGATATTGTGAAGTATCCACAAAAATATTGAAACTAAACTCATTCTTTAAAATTTCAATTCAAACACGACAAATTATGACTTCAGTTTCCACTCATGCATAATTTTGTTTAGAATTAATGAAAAAGATCGATTTTCTTCTTATTATAATTAATAAAGCAAAAGCTCTCATGCATTATAAATCAGCCAAACAGCTCATTAGAAGCTCATATCAGATATAATCGAGATAGGAAAGGCAAAATAAATAATATTTTCCGAATTCAGTCAAACCATTAGCACAATCTTCTGCAACTAATAAGTCAGAAAAAGTCGCAAATTCCATTTTATAAATGAAATCCAAGATCGAAGGAGCTGAAAACATAGCTAAAAAAAAATTTAATCGTCAAGGCCCAGGCAGGGAGGGCGAGAGAAACTATGCTGATCTAAACAAAACACTTCCTATTTATGCTGGAAAGGAAGAAAATGGCAATTAGATAGAAGTTTTATAGTCATAAAATACAGAAGGACTTAACAGTACACTTAAACTTTCTAACTTCACAATTCCACCCAAGATGCTTGCTCATTGTGGTGTTTCAAAGGCTGGATCTAAATATCTAAACTGCAAATCTTCAGCAAATCTAAATGCTTCTCTCAACAATAATAGTTACAATATTAAGTCCAATACAAATTTTATAACAAACAAAAAGGATATGAGTCAATAAGAGTTAAATTATGATCAGAAAAATTCTATTTATAAAGACAAATTAGAATCCAATTTTAGATTACAACACCAGAAAACCATTCGGTAATTAAAAGAAAAAAATGAAATCGAAGCAGATTCAGTTAGAAGAAAGCTATCTTATACCCCATATCCTTCAAACAATTATAAAGCCAGGTCAAAGGTAATGCAAGGTTTTTAGTTTGGACCAATATTGGGAAAAGGAAAATTTGGTGAAGTTTATTTAGCAAGGCATATTGAGACTGGCTTTGCTGTTGCAATAAAAAAAGTTAATAAGGCTAAATTATTAGAATTTAATATGGTCCATCAATTTATCAAAGAAATTAAACTTCATAATTCTTTCGATCATCCCAAAATAATTAAGTTTTATGGCTTTTTCTAAGAAAAATAACATTTTTATCTTGTCCTCGAATATATGAGTGGAGGAACTCTGTTTTAATATCTCAATCAAGTAGGAACTTTGGGTGTCAAATAGGCCGTTTAATTTCTTAGAGATATTATTGAGGCTCTTACTTATCTTCATGGACGATGCATTGCTCATAGAGATATAAAACCGGAAAATATAGTCCTTAATGGAGGAATGGCTAAGCTTTGCGATTTCGGATGGTCAGCTCTTGTCTAATCTACTAGAGAAACATTTTGTGGAACTTTGGATTATGCCTCTCCATAAATTTTGGAGAGGAAACAATATGATTGGTCCGTAGACATCTGGTGCATCGGCATTCTCACATATGAGCTCTTTCTTGGCGCAGCTCCTTTTTAAAATAGCGATCGTAACAAAGTCATGCAAAGAATTGTGAACGTATTCTTTAATCTATTTAGGTTGATAAAATGGGGATACCCTTTCCACCTAATTTTTATGAATAAGCAAGATAGTTTATTGAGGCTTTGCTCCAAAAAAATCCTTCTGATCGCCCTTAGATAACAGATTTGCTAGAATTTCCCCTTTTTACTCGTAATACTAGTAAAAGAAAGGACTCTACAAAGAGATGATTTTTAATAACGATAAATATCGAAATGTTGTTGATTGTTGATGGATTAAATATTGAAGATGAAGCGATCACTGTCTTCCTTTGATCTGATTTTTATAAACTCGACTTATTGTTTTCAGGTATCTTGTTCTGCCCGTTCCAGTACCCTTTCTGTTCTGAGTCTTGAGAGACCATCCGTCTACGTGATAATAAAAATACATTTTCTCAGTTTAGCTGCAGGATATCCACATCCAGAGCAGGTTCCTTTCTGTTTATGATAGGACATCCTACCGCATCTCCTGCAGAGAGTGTGGGTTTTGGTATGTCTTCTTCCGAAGCAAGGGGTACCTCTACTCATTTATGTGGTAAAATTTATAAAAAAAGGAAATATTAAAAATAATAAAATTAAAAATTTCTTCTGAATAACTTTTGTATCTCGGCTAAGAATTTTTGCTATATAATAATCTCTAAGAATAAGAGCTCTTTTCTTGATAGCATTTTTCATTTAATTAAATATCTTCTGCCTCCGAAACTTACTTTCTTCTTAATATTGTTAACAAAAAAATGTTTATTAATAATGATGAATTATCTAAAATTTATTTCTGCAACAAATTGATAGAAGATAATGAATCAGTAGTTTTATCTTATATATTTTTTTTAATCTTACTATAATTAAAATGCTAATATTTTAGAAATAAATATTAAAGTGTTAGGCTTAATAACTTTTAGGGAAGAATATAATAAATCATGATTTAATTTAACTCAATGTTTAGTCTTAATCACTTTTATATCTATTTTTCCCATATTTAATCAATCTTATATTTTGGCCAAGAACTTCTTTTTCCATGTTTTATTGGCTCATCCTCTTAAAATCTTCTAACTATTGTCATGTACATTTAATTGTCTTTTTCATAAATTTTCATATCATTGCAAGCATATTTCAACAATTTAATTTCCTCCTGTTCAACTTCAAAAAACGGATGAATTTTCTGTTTTAGTTTCTTTTTATCATATAAAGGTTACTATAAGTTATGAGCTTTGATGAAAATGAGTAATCGAGCCTATAGCTCGTCAATATATAACTTCAGCCTTCGATTCTACTTTTGTAATTCGCAATTAATAAGTTCATACTTTAAAGGCGCTTCTGATGGGTATTTTCGCTGTATTTTTCTTTTAGGCTCCAATTCGTTAAAAAAGCCGTTCTATTCTTCGCCATTTCGGAGGCGCTAGGTAATGTTCAACATACTATAAACCGATGCTTCCAAAATTATATTTATTGTCCTTTAATAACTCCATCCTCACATACTGCAAGCATCTCTTTATTGATATTCCTGAATTGCTCTTGTATTTTCATCTTATATTCTAAGGGAGAAGTAGTCTCTTTCCCAAGATGCGCTTCCATAATCAATTTTTATTATAGCTTCGCTATTTGTGCTTTAAGATGGACGATCTATCTCGAATAATGCATACTTCCTGTTTCATTGCACCTCTCTATTGTGATATCTATATCATGTTGAGCATAATGGTGTTATTTATTGTGGTCAGTCTGTTTATCACACTGAACAACAGATTGTGTTGCGGGTCAGATGAATAATCGTGATTTGATAGTAGTTTTAAGATATCACGATTCATATCAAAACCGTTTTTTAGGTCTGTTATTTAATTTTTGAGACGGAAGTTTTCTTATCGTAGCAACTACTACAACTTCATTGCTATTATATAGATTGAATCTATTTAAATATCTTGCAATGCAGCCATCTATCAATTAAAATATTGGTTTGAATCAATGAGCCAAATCAATGTTTCATTTGTGGAATATACCTGTCTGGCAATCCTCATAAATAAACAATAAATTTCATTAATTTTAATAATTCATAGCAATAAGGATAAATTTCCTCAGAGAATGGTAAATCAGGTTAATTTTTAGAGAGCATTTCAATAAATTAGCAATTATAAAATCAATTTTATTAAAAACTAAAAGCAGCAGGACAGGATTATTATTATTATTTTTGCAAGTTGGTTGTTTATAATTATATGCCTATTTAGACAGTCATATGGCTATTTACCTTCAAAAGAGATATGACGAAAATTTAAATTTAATATAGTGAAGTAGCTAAGTTTAATGGACTTGTTTATTTCAGCCTTATCCTAAAGTTGTAAAAAATAAATAAAGCTCAAATGATAGATTCGTTGTAAGCTGTATTATCCACTTGGAAACAAATTTCTCCTTTTAAATTAGTCATAAATCAAGCTTTCAAAATATCCTTAATTTATTTGTTGTTAAAGACAGCAAGATAATAAAAATAACAATCAATATCAATATTCTTTGAAAATTAATTTTATATTTTCAATTTTTAACCTAACTTGAGCCATTGTGATGTTGATCGAAGTCGATGAAATTACAAAATATTTTTGGAAAATTACAAACCATATATGAGACTTTCGAAATCAATTTAATTACATAATTTTCAAAGATTTATTTTTTGATTATTAAAACTATTTACAGAGTAATCATCAAAAACATCAGAATATCATTAAAGTTTATTTTCGACTGATATTATATCAAAAATAGCTTAATTGTTGATTCAAATTGATATGGTTTTTTCTCCTCTGTGATAGCTGAGCAAAAAGATAAAAATTTGAGTAAATATAGAGTGAAAGAATGAAAAATATTATAATATATATATATTGCAAAAATAATATTAGGAAAAATTTAATTTATAAAGATCAAAGGATTTTATTATCTTTATAAAAGTTAATTTTTGTTATAAGCTTTGTTATATTCGTCATTTTTATGAATTTAAAATTTTGATAGTAAGGTAAATTAATAATTCAAATGCCATTTGCAAGAGATCATTGCCTATCAATTAAGCTATTAAGCGCATCATCATTCTAGTAAAATAATTTTTATAGTAGTTTAATAAAAACAATCAATTATGTTTAAAATCCTTAATTACAAAATAATTAAACTGCTTCCATGAATCCTTTTAAGTACATCTTTGGGATCGTTAGAATGTGCGACTTTTTCAAAACTTCTCAACTACTAAGGTACAAAAATTAAAACTAATATCGTACTCTCACGGGTGGTTTTTTTTCTGTAGCCATCATCATTACAATTCTTGCGGGTTTCGCTAATATGATCATCCAAACTCTCAACCTAACTACCATTACTTACACACTAAACACTATTGACAATATAGATCCGACGATGACTTAAGTTATACCTTCTCCTGATAAAAATTTTATGTTTGCCATAGCAATAACGGGGCTCAATCTCTCAGCTCCTTTGCAATACTTTAATATACAAGGAATCATATCCACTGCTGAATCAGGTTAATTCAATAGCTCTAATTTAGTTTTGGAGCAATGTACTCGTGATCATTGGGCAAGTCTCCCCTCTGTATTAGACAGATTTGATAAATTAGGCATAAGTAATTGGCTCTGTCCTCCTATAAATGATGTTTATCCTTTATACGGAGAAAGATCATCAGCAACATCTCAATGGATCAATTATTTTGTGTTTCCGTGTCAAAATGGTACCACTCTTAACCAGACTTGTGCAAGCCAAGATTAATTTAATGCCATGGCCACCATTAATGCCAATGCATTTTAATTCACCCTATTTTATATTAAATCGATCGTAAATCCTTCTGAGCCAAATTATGTTAGTTATTCACTTGAAGATAGAAAGCTTCTTTACTTTGGTCCTACAATTGGATCTCTCGCTTTTTGTGAGATTACCGATTTTACTATTAATACTGATTATTCAATATGGCCTTATACGAATATAAAATCGTTTCAAGGATACTCATTTGAGGATTCTATGATGTCAAATGCTGTGCAGGTAGTTGATGGTGTGCCATATTTATAATTAGTTATAATAAAATCAGCAAATTCACAAGTCTATACAAGACAAGTGCAGAAAATTTCTTCAGTATTTTCATTTATGGGAGGATTAATTGGGGCGGTAATGGCTCTGATGTTTATTGTTCAAGCCTATACTGGATTTTCCTATGAAATTGCTCTTGGCCTTGATATCTTCTTTGGAAAGAATAGAAAACAGGACTAGGGATTATAGTAAAGGCTCGACAGCACTAATATAAATATTAATTTTTTCCATTTTATCAAATATTACCTGTTCTCAATCTTTAACAGCAAAAAGAAGATGGTTGATTGGCCTTTAATAGAGTATATCTATTCCTGCCGCTAAGAAATTATTCATCATCTAAACATATCGTCCATAGTTAAGAGGTTAATCTTCTTGTAGCACTGCATCAGCTTTCTCTTTTAGGAAAATCAACTCTAAGGGTTAAAATACGAAAGACCAACCACTCTATCCTCAATTAAAAAGACTCGGAAAAAAATGTAAGTCAATTAAGACTAGTACAAATATGATTAAGATTCGGATATAAGTGAAAATACATCAGTTATTTCTGAGGTATTTAGAACTTACTAAAAAAATCTCACAATGAATGTCAATCTCTCTCCTTAGAAAAAAATGATTTAGCTCGAAGATAAAATATCAATTGATGAAGGAGTTGAACATAAACCAAGCAAATTAGATTCAAATATCGGGTTTACGAGGAATGATAAACTTCCAGAAAAGCATATGAGAGCGACTGAAAATTTACATTTATAAAAAGATAAATATCATTTCAAATCCCATAAATAAGATTATTATAAAGAAGAAATTGAGGATGAAATTAATCAGAAACCCACCCATTTTCACTGGAAGAAACTTCAGCAATCTGCAAAATAAGGTAATGTATTAAGTCAACGTATTTGCTAAGAAATATCTCAGAGTATTTAAAGAGAAAAACGAAAGAACTAAGCATTTATTCCTGTTCAGTGGATTGAAAAATGATTTTTATCGTGAAAATATCTTGATTTTTATGATTAGGTTCTATTGAAATTATTATGAAAGGTTTAATTATATTTTTTATAAAAAATGTATTCTTCATGATTCTTAATGCATCTTTTTTTCTTATTACTTTTGAATAACACTATCTTGAACAATCAGAAGTATTATTTAATATATGAAATTAACATTTCGCTCTATATTAATAATAATAAGTATATTTACATAAATTATATTGACTTATGAACGTATTCATAATTCCAATAACTCATATATTTTCCTCACGAATACGAATTATGAGTAATTAAATGCAAAACAATAAAAATTGTTTGATTAAAGTTATTGTGAAATTAACAAAAACAGCAATTAGAATTGATTTAGATAAAATTAATAATCTTATATGAAAGAAAGTGGAATCTTCAAAAGATCCCCTTCTGAGCTTCTGGACTTTACCAGTATATTTATCGTCAAATCACCCAAAAAGCAGCCGCAAATATTTAAATCTTTGACTCAAAAAAAGATTGCTCAACCGACGAGACCATCAATGGGAGTTAAACATCTTTTGAAGCAGGTGATTACTGATAAATTTACTAAAAAACATCTCAATGATACTTGTATTTTCAAACCAACAAAATCCCTTAAAGAGAAAATGGAAAGGATAGCAGTTTAAAATGTCTAAGTGCATAAAACAATTACAATAAATGGATAATCTCAGTGTGAAGGTGGATTAAAAAGAACTAAATCCAACCCTCAATCAAATATTGCGTATCGATAATCGTAAAAATCATAAAAAATAATTGGTCTAAATCATAATTTTCAGAAGAGTAAATTAAGATAAACTGATTGGTTCGTCAAGAATTAGCACAGTCTAAGTTATAAAGATAGAAAATCTCACATGAAACAATCATTAAGCGAGCCCAAATCAGCATTTATACTGAGTAGGACAGCTTTTTTAACAATAGATCGTGAGTTAAAATCATAAATGCGGACCAGAGCAAATTGTATTATCAATGAAGTCAATTTGTAAATATCAAAAAGCAGACAATCTTTAAAATCAAATTTACTCAATCCTTAAGAAATAACTTAAAGTTTAAGACTTCAACAGCGAAAAGAATTAAACAAACGATTTATGAATCGAATCAAACGATTCAAATATAAAGATTTTCATCATAATTCTTAACAAGTGGAGGCAAAAGACTAAAAAAATCCTCTGTATTTTTTAAAAGATATACCAGATTAACTATAAATTAATAAGATCGTTTTTCCAAAAAGAGAAAATAGGCAGGAATTCCTATCAAACTTGAAACGACTAAACAATTTCACTGTAAATATTAATGAATGTTCTTCAAAAAATCAGAGATAAATTTCAAAATGGATGCGAAAATAAGGCAAAAATGTAACATATAAAATAAAGATACAAAACAAAAATAACAAAAATAACAATTAATAGAGGGTCCATTAAGATCCCAATAATAGTTTTATAAATAGAGTTGACTGGGAAAAATTTTCAAACTAACCGTTCTTACCTTGGTAAAACGAGCATTCAGATAGATAAAAATTTAAAAAATGAGCTTAAGTTGATTAATTTTAACAGCAATCATCAAATCAAAAGTCTTTTGCAATGTTATATGAGAAATGATTTTTGTTTAGATTATATTCAAGTTAAATTAATCATAAATAAGTGATTATGATCTAAATTTACAAAAATCAAATTCGATCTTTAAGCCATTATCCGCATTTCCAAGAAATCCCTTAAATTTCCTCTTCTAAAAAGGCAGCGTGCCACATTTTTTAACAATAGATTGTAGTTTTATCATTGGAAGGGCTAAGCTCTTCAAGATCTAAGGCTGCAAAAGTGTCTACAGATTTGTCAACTCCGGCTTGGAATGTTATATAGGGAATATTGAAAAGATTATATAGGCGGCTAATTTCATCAACAGAATTTAGGAGAACTCGTATTGAACCCAAAACTATTTTTCCCTTATAAAAATATGGATCATTTTTTATCATTTATTCAGTATTATATTTTGTTGATCCTCCGAATTTTTGAGGTATGAAAAGAGTTTTTGGCATTAACCATCCTAAAACTTTGGCCATTTTCTTTAAATATGGTTGATGCTCTGCTAAATTTCGAAGTGCTGGGGTAATGAACAATACGCCAGCGTAGCTTTAAGGCTTATTGATAATCATTTTAAATATAATGGTTCCTCCAAAACTGGATCCACTTAAAAAAATCTTGGGTTTCTCTTTAAATTTTGCAACTATAAAACTGATAAATTCTTCTCCTTGTTGTATACAATCTTAAAATGATCTTATTTCTCCCCTAAAAGGACCTTCTGATTGTCCAAAATTGAGCTGATCCATCACATATATATTGAGTTCTTTATTTTTATCAGCAATTACACTTGAAAAATAATCTGATGATCCCCCATGCCCGTTAAGTCCATGAAAGTGAACTAATATTGCTTTTGGAGTCATTGTATTTTATATAGAGTGATAATGAAGAGAATAACCTTGATATTGAAATTTGCCAGAAGATGGATACTATTTTTTAAATATTATCGGAGGAGGATTAGTATGTTGCTTGGTCTCAAGCATATCTTTGTTATAGGCAGAACGCTCTTATCTTGGAATAGCAGCAAATTTTTATTTTCCGCCTTCGAAAGGTTACTTTCCTTTTCTCCATTTTTATTCTACATGAGTGGATTGTTATTCCTCCATAAGGTATCAATATTAATCGAATAATATTTGAAATTAAATAGATCTTAAAGTAAAATTCAACTCTATTCTTAAAAAATGTTCTCTAAATTGGTTGTTATCTTTGTAATAATAACGGACAATAATAATTTATTATAAACACCATGCGCCTCAACTTTCATGTATTTCAGAAGAACCAATTTAACTTCTTCACTGAGATACCACCTATAAATAAAATATTTACATTGTATCTTAACTAAACAGATGAACTTTTTCAATATTTCAGCAACGTCAATAAATATCAATTTTACTGATATTTAATATAAATTTAGAATGAGCATATTTATATTAAAGTTTAATAAACAAATTTTCAAGGAAAACCCCAATAAAGATTTATGATACATATTATTTTTGTCTCTTTCATTTTATTGTCGTTTCTTATCCTATTTGAGTTCCTATTTTCAAAAGATTGTATATTAATATCCATTTGAGTATTTTTTCACAGCATAGATATAAAAATAGAACATAATGTTATAGTATGCTGGACATTGAAAAAATACAATAATAATTCACAATTAAATTATATTTTATAAACATTAACAAAAGATGAAAAGATAGCTCAGCTCCTAAATCCACTCTTAAAGCTCAAGCATAGATGAAATAAAAGAAAAATTACCCTATACTCGAAAAGATATTAATGAAGATTTTAGAATTTCACCTTTAATTAATTAAAAAACTTATGCAGTAAGAGAATGCTTCTAAGTTATTAAAGATGCTCTTGATGACATAGGCCAATATTAGTACGATTTTCTATACTCATCTGATATGTATAAGAAAAACAAAAACAAAAACAGAAACAAACAAAAAGGTAAAAAATTTTAAAAAAGAGATGGAGCCAAATTAAAAATTGAAGAAAAAATAAAAATTGAAGAAAGATAAAAAGATGAAGAAGGATAAACATTTGAAAAAAATTAAAAAATTCAAGGAAAATTAAAAATTGAAGCATAATAAATAGGCGAAGAAAAATTAAAGATTGAAACTGAAGAAAGATAAAAATCTAAAGTAAAATAATAAGTTAAAGGAAAATTAAAAAATGAAGTAAAAGTAAAAATTGAAGCAGAATAAACAGCAGAAGAAAAATTAAAAGATAAAAAAAAATTAAAAAAAGAGGAAATATAAAAAGCTAAAAAAGAGGAAAAATTAAAAGGAAGATCTATCAGGCGAAAAGTAAAATTACAATTTCATTGTAGAAACTGCGAACATAAGAGGTGGACATCGATAGTGGGAACAATGGAAATGTTTTTTCAATTTATTGAGCATCAGGAAATGAAAAAAAGAAAATATCCTTATCTTTTAATATTCGGAATCACTATTTATCGTATGTAATGTGCTGGTTGCCGTCAATATGGAGTTCCGAGAATTTATTAATCACAATTACAGACATTCGCTAAGAGCGCGAATATCGTTTTAACAGGAATTCTTGATTAAGTTCCAAAGCCAGAATACAAAGATAATCGCCACAAAATGAACTAAGAAATACACGGTCATGTAACTGAACTTTGTGAAGCTTGTAAACGAGGGCGATGCTTTGCTAGGGCTAAGAAATGATCAAAAAACCTTTAAAATTTAATTCTTATAATAGAAAGATCTGTATTTTTTTTTTGATCATAATTGATAACTTAAAATTGATGTCTTATATTATTAATGATGAAAATTGTTTTAAGGGAAATCTCTTCGAGATTTTATGAAGCGAGCAAGCTTTCAGTTCTATTGCGTGAGTTTATATTTAAAATTAATAATTCATTATTTTTTCAATCCGCTGTAAGATCATATTTTCATGAGGTTCTACTTTCAACTTTCATAAAAATAATATATGAAGAAAAAGGTATATTTGAAAATTTAAACAAGAATAAAACAATTAATTAAATCTTAAAAACAAAGAATTAAACGATTTTATTATTTACTCTTACCTTCTGTGTGGTTGGTGACACATAAGTAATTTCTAGACACATTTATCTCGAGGGTAGGCTTTTAAAAAAAACAAATGATTTCCTTCCGGCGAAAGAGTTTTTTTTTAAATTGATTAACTCAGCATTAATTTTTATCATACAGATAATTAGCAACGATTAGAATATATAATATTAAATAAATTTACCATACTGAAAAGGGCCACTGAAATATATTACCTATCTTTACAGGAATCATTTATTATATAAACTTCGGTTAACTTTTAAAGATCAATTTGTTGAATGTCATTGGTCTTGACTGATAAATATTTATGAGCATTGTTTAAAACTTCAATATTGTATCTAATTTGACAGCGAGCAACAATAGTCTCGATTCATCTCCAATGAATTCATTTGATATGTTGAAAATCGTTATGCTCTTTTAATATAAATTTATAACAGTATATTCCTATTAAACTTTCATCGAAGTTTTTACAGCTCCTGAAGAATAAAAGTAAATGGAGATTTACTATATACATTATTTTGTCTCTTTCAGTTTATTGTAGTTTCTTACTCTATTTGAGTTTCTATTGTTAAGAGATTGTGTATTAATATTCATTTGAGAATTATATCATTACATTGTGATAGCATAGATATAAAAATAGCACATAATCTTATAGTATGTGTGTATTGAAAAAAATACAATAATAATTCTCCATTAAATTATATTTTATAGATTAACAAAAGATGGAAAGATAACTCAGCTCTTAAAGCCACTCGTAATGCTCAAGCAGAGATGAAGGAAAAACCAATTTACCCTATACTCGAAAAGAAGTGAATGCAGAGTTTAAAATTTCACCAGCAATTGGTGAAAGAACTTATTCAGCCAAAGAATGCCTATAAGTTATTAAAGAATCTCTTGCGGATCTTGATTAATATTAGTACGACTTCCTTTACTCATCCGATCTGTATGAGGAAGACTACAAAAGAAATGAATATCGAAAAAAATTAAAACTTGAGAATTAATATAAAATTAAAGAAAAATTAAGATTAAAAAAACAAAAATAAACTGAAGAAAAACAAAAAATTGAAAGAAGACAAGAAGATGGAGAAAAATAAAAAGTCAACCATTCATAAAAAGCTGAAGAAAAACAATTAACTCAAGATAAATTAAAAGTTAAAGTTAAAGTTGAAGAAAAATAAAGCATTAAACATGAAGAAAAAGCAGAAGAAAACCAAATAGCTGAAGGAAAATACATCGTTGCAAGAAAGCAAAAAATTGAAGAGAAATTACAAAATTAAGACAAATAAAAAGTTGAAAAAGGATAAAAAGCTGCAGAAAGATAAAAAATAAAAGCCCAACAAACAATTTAATAAAAACTAAAAAGTGAAGAGAAATTAAAGCGTGAAAACAAATAAAAAATGTAGAGAAAATAAAAGGATGAAGGAAAATTAAAAATCGAAGCAAATTAAAAAGGGGAATCAAAATTAAAAATTGAAGAAAATTAAAATGATGAAGAAGAATACCTACTAATTGAAGGACCATCTAAAAGGAAAAGAAAATATCAATGTGAGGAAAAATTAAAGAGAAGATCAATTACACGAAAAGTTAAACTACATCTTCATTGCTAAAATTGTGAACATAAAAAATGGACGTCAATAGTTGGAACTATTGAAATGAATATTCAGTTTAAAAAGCATTAAGAACTGAAAACAAGAAAATATCCTTATCTTTTAATATTCGGAATCACTATTTATCGTATGCAATGTGCTAGTTGCGGTCAATATGGCGTTCCGAGAATTTATTAATCACAATTAAAGACGTTCGCTAGATGCGCAAATATTGTTTTAGCATCAATTCTTGATTAAGTTCCAAAACCAAAGCACAAAGATGATCGTCACAAAATGAACTAAGAAATACACGGTCATGTAGCTGAACTTTGTGAAGCTTGCAAACTGGGAAAGTGCTTTGCTCGACCAAAGAAATGATCAAAAGCCATTAAAATTTAATTATTGTATGCTTCTCCTTGAATTTAAAGATCAATCGTTAGGAAGCAAATATCTAAAAGATAATTATCCGCATTGCGGAGTCTATAAGTCTATATAAAAGATAAAAATATAATTTTTGCAGTTCAAAAATGTTTTCTCTTTCGAAAATAAGGAGTTACTATTTCTGAAAGATCTATCTTGGATATTGAATTCTGCTACAACATAATAAGGGGCTTTTTGTAAGATGGATAGATTTAAAATTTATGATTTCCTACTGACCTATTATCAAAGATCAACTTTATTGCAATAATTTAGCTAAATATAGAAGGTTCAAATCTTAATCGGTATTCTAGTTAAGAATAAGTTTGATAATGTGGGTTACTGTCTAAAATTTCGTGCTGTGTTTGTTTATTAAGGATTTCCCAAACTGAAATAGCAATAATCTTTATAATTTATAATTTCTTTGTAAAATTACTATCATTCACTGAAATAGATGGCACAGAACTGCGATAATTGCTAATTAAGGGAAGCCAATGAATACTATAAATTTTAAGGAGAAATCTAGGTTTGTTCTTGCAAAAGAATAGATAAATTAATTTCAGTACTATTTTATATATAAATACATTTAAATGATAAACCACTTTCCATGATTATAGATAATAGCCGTATTAGTTTTCATGTAGAAGAAAAAACAGCAGCAGATATTTAAGCAGCCTAAAATATAGATCTCACAATATTACAATTATACAAATAACAAAGAGTATTTTTTAGGAAAAACAGATTCAAAAGTAGATTAAAATAGTAACTCGAGGCCCAAAACCATTCGTCTCCCCAACTCCAAAATTCGATTAGAATCTCTAGACGAAGAGAGCACTAGAAATGTACAACATGTAATCAAAGCAGTCATTAGTAAATAAATAATTAAATAAAAGAAGGCCAAATGTGTTTAAACTTATATTAAACAATTTGAAGCAGATAGCTACAGTTGCTCAATTTCTTCAAATTTTAGCAGCAGCCTTGACAAAATTCCTACTGTAATACCTTCGAATAACAAAATCTAGACAATTCTTAAAGCTTCTCCCCTTCGTAGCAAATACTCATATTTACTCTCTAGTTCTCAAAAATATTCGATTGGAAGAGCTCACTTAACCTTACTTAAAATTCTTCGAGCTCTTGATTATACAATAAATTTTCTCGTCCACAATCGCAATTCTAAATTTTGCTTTTTTAGTGACCTAAAAAAACATTTATATGAAAACTCGAGAATGGAAGTGGCTTTCCAACATCTGCAACAACTGTTATTTTTAGATGATAGATTGTTTGTGCTAAAATGGGATATAAATCAGAAGATAAAAGAATATGATTTACTTATTGAACTTTGTGGTAATAACATTGGAGAGTAAAGAATATAGAACACTAGAAATAAAATTGTCAAGTATTTGAGCGAAATTCACTAGGATTACTTAGCAAATAAAAAGTAGAGCAAAATTAATTCTGATGGATGGGTCGAGGATTTTAATCCTAACAATTTTGAAATCCCCTAAGTTAGTTTACCAATCCATCCCTATAAATTATTAAATTCTCCTCAAAGTAGTAGTTTTTAATGTAATAAACTGACTTATTTCTAAAAAATTGGAAAATCAAACAAGCATTCTTCCTCCACTTCATTAAATTCTTCACAAGTGGCCAGTATGATATTTGCAAAATAGCCTAATAAATGTATAGCCTAAAAGATTTCAGTAGCTATTCTGCAGAAAGATAATTAACTTAAAGCAAAGCCTTCTTAGTAAAAATTGTTTTAGATTGAAAAATCTATTTTGATGGCAATCTGTAGGGAAATAATGAAAATATATTTGTCAAAAGGAGTCAATCACATTTACAAGGCTTCTATTATCAGTTGTTTGGACAAAAACCTTCAATATAAAGCAAAATAGCTTTGCGTTGGATTATAAAAAATTATACATAATAATAAGGTTATTTTTTTGAAATAACTTCCTACTTCCGATCATAATGCTGTTTTACAGATCCATAAAGAAAACTTTAGTAAAATAATTTCCCACCTCAGTCACCAGTGATTACTTTCTCAATAAAATTATATATCAAAATTATTATTATAACGTATTTTCTTCCAAAATTTAATTCTAGACTGTTTTAAGAGAATTTTAGCTAAATTGTTTAACCAAGATAAAGATACATTTATTTTATGATCGATGGCAACAAAATGTAAATCTATGTGTTTTTCTTAAGTTATTTTATATTGGTAATTAGTGTCTATAATAAATAGATTGATTTCTATCATTCATATGGATTTATTTCCTCAACAGCCAAATTAAGTTTGCTGGATTTTCTTTTGATCTACATTGCCTACTTAATATTACTACTTTTCAGTTATTACCATATCTTCATACTTAATTGGTTACCACCATTTGCACTTTGCTTCAAGAAGCCCATGCAAGACTAACGAAATACCTTTCGATTTTTTAATGGTTTAAAGGAATTAAGATCATCAAATCTTCGCTCTAAATCATTATTTGAGAGTTCACTTACTCTTAAATTTTATTTGTTGTCTTTTAGAAGTTATTCTTTGCTAGCGCGTTTTAAAGTAAAACCTTTTCTTTGCTTCTTAGAGCATGCCTGTTGATTTATTTCTTCTGTATTAGCTATTAAATTGGATGGACTGACATCAATTTGCACTGGATCTCTCATTTAAAAAATAGTATTTTTCTAATGATTGGAAGAATTTTAACTATTTGAAATATTATTCTGAGATTCGTATTCATTTTAGTAAAAAGCATCTATGGACTAACATTTTTATCTAATTTTTCTAATTTCCTATGGAGTGGCTGGCTTTTTGAGTTGAAGTCCTTCCAGTTGATAATCTTAAAAAATTTGAGTGATGCAGTATTCGAGAAAAATGACTCTTTTGATAAGTGCCTTTACATCTAATTGTTTTAGACTTTCTTATTGACAATCTTTAACGAAGGCAACACTTGGCCACTCCAATTTCTTTCCAATTTTGTCGGCAAGACGATAGAAATAATACTTGATAAAAAGAAATAAATTGATGGATAGAGAACCAATTTATTCTTTATGCTCTTACGGGGGCTTGAATAGACTGAGTCCTATCGTTACTTCGAAGGCTAGACTATTGTAGTACTTCAAAATAAAAAGGGCTGCTGAAATGGAGCTAATTAATCCTCCAACAAATGCGAACACATCTGAAATTTTATTGACTTATCGATCGTACTATGTTATGCTCGAGGATTTCACAATGAGATAAGTTGAATAACTGCCATAAAATGTTGTGAAGGGATGTGAATCAATTTTGGGTTAAATCATCAATCCTTAATCTACAACATTACTACTATAGGGCCAAATACTTTAATCCGTATTGATAGTATAACTTGACACGTATATGTAATTCTACCCACCTATGTATGAACCAAAATCAGCGTAGTTTGAAGTCTCGAGATAATAACTTTTGTAGTTTTTATCTCCTGCATTTATAATCGGATTTGTATAATATATTTTGAACATGATAGCGTCATTGAAGTCTAAGAACAGCTGTTTTACTTGTGCACTTGATGGGCAGGGACTTGATGGATCGAGATCAGCAGTGCATGGATTTACACTTATGTTTACATAATTATAAAAATCTGAAGAGTATTTTCCTTAAAGGGTAAAATCAGTGCCAATGGGAGGACACAGCCAATTACTCATTGATAGTTTGTAATACTATGAGGCTATTTCTGGAAAAGCTGACCAATGTTATATAGTGCATTGTTCCAAAGGGATTAAAGTATAGTTGTACTAAGTTTGCCCATTTGCAGTCTAAAGTTGTATCATAATCACATCAAAATACCGTGTTTCAGTCAAATTAATACCCCATAGCTCAACAGCCATCATAAACATACCATCAGGG
>Ga0302186_10001731_pt1 | contig 17624 bp, 18 predicted proteins | sample II_Bog_E1_2_FD_198782 | JGI IMG/M metagenome (GOLD analysis project Ga0302186, IMG submission 198782) | Peat permafrost microbial communities from Stordalen Mire near Abisko, Sweden - II_Bog_E1_1 | ecosystem: Environmental > Terrestrial > Soil > Wetlands > Peat | place: Sweden: Abisko...
TTGCTTTAGAGTTAAATTTTAATAAAAAATTAAATTTTATAACTTGAAGGATTGCAAGGGATAGTTCAAAAGGCAAATATGAAATAAAATATAAAAAATTCAAAGATTCAAAATTTCCTTAAAAGAAAAAAAGAAGTATAAAATATTTCTAAATTTAAGATCAAAAGGACTTCCTTGCAAAATTCCATGATAAGAAATAATTAAAAAATGTCTATGATTTTTTCAGAGAATTGAAATTTTTAGGTTTTTCTCTGATCTTATCATAAAATATATTCATTTGAAATATTTGTCATATATTCCAAAATCATTTTTAAGAAGCCCTCATTGAAATAAATCAAATTGAATTTACAAATATTGAGAACTTATGCCAAGGCATGGAAAATGACTTGGAACTTTTGAAAAAATGCATAACGGACTTAAAGACCCAAGGACAGAATCTTTTTGATGATTCGTTGAAGAAACTAAGAGAAAAAATTAGCCAATTAAATGATCAAAATGAATTAATCGTGAAATTAAAGTCTCTTTTAGAAGAATTAAAAGTCAAACAAAAAGATTTTGATAACCTAAAGAACGAGAATGAAGAATTAAGAAATGCTCTCAATCAGTTTGCAGTGGATGAAAGTAAATTTTTTAATTTTTCTTATTTTCAAAAAAATTTTCAGGCTCAAAACCTCTTGATTATTTGTTTCAGAAATTTCAAGAATAAAAAACGCAAATTATAGAACAGAAAACAAAAATTGATAAGCTGGAGGTTTTTCCCTTACATAATATATATATATATATTCCTTTCACTCACAGATCATTGTTCATGACCTAAAAAAGGAAATTGTTGACCTAAAAAAGGAAATTGCTGACCTTAAAAAGGATAATGTTGACCTTAAAAATGATAATGTTGACCTTAAAAACGATATTGTTGAGCTAAAAATGCAAATGAATATACAAAATACCAAAATAACAGAACTTCAAGTAAATAGCTTTTGAATGCAATTAAATAATAAAGGTTTTTTAAGACCCAAATGAAATCAATGTCTGGAATTTTAGATGAATACTCGCAAAAATCAAATAAAAAAGTACAGAAAATGAAGCTAATTTCTATTTTAGGAGAAATTTGCAAAAGAATTAATTCAAAATTGATTGATGACCTCTTTTGCAATTGGAATTCTCGTCCCTATACTATTATTCACTTGAAAGATCTCGAAAACCAGATATTTAACTATGCTGAAGAATTTGGGTTGACTCCTGTAGAACTATATAAATTGAAAGAGAAAGCTTTTCAATTAAAGCTTCCGTTAAAGAAACCTGATGATTGGTATGATAATTCATTATCCGAAATAAAAAAATACAGAAATACATTGGCTCATCCAGCAATTCCTCTTGATTTTGAAAAGTTTTCAGATGATTGCTCTTTTTTCAAGAATTCCAAATATGAGACTCATGTGGATGGTGTGTTGGATCTTTATCGGATCATTTGTTTGAAATTGGATGCTTAGGATGCCAATAAGTAATAACTAATAGCTTATCGAACTAAATTATAGAATTTTATCCATAAATCACATCATTTGATTATGAACATGAAATAATTATAACTTAACAAGTTGGGGGTATTTCTTATCATATTTAATTAGTGAAATAATGACAAACTAAAATAATAATATTACTTCACTAAAGATTTCCACTAAGCAAACGGAATGGAAACGGTATTATAAATCATTTTCTGACCTGTAACCATCACAGCAGATTGTAAGAATAGTGATCCCTGAGTTAGATAACCAACCCTAAGCCATTTGTTTTTTAAGGTAATTTCTTCATTATTTGGTTTGAAGATTGGGCCCTATACTCTTTTGGAGCAGATGTTTCTAAAGACAGGATGGTGGATCAAACAAACTTCATGAAATTTAAGTGAAATTAAGCAAATTAGTTATTTTTTCTGATAATTGCTTAGAAAGGCCTTTTTATTACAAATAGAACAAAAAATTTTCTTAATCAAAAGCATGAGAAAATAAATCATCATATTCGGATGTTACCCCCAAAAGCTTTTTAAAAATAAAAAAAACATTATAGAGAAAAAAAAATTTGGAACTTGCCAACTCTATTTTTTCCTTTTTTTTTTTAATTTCAGAATAACTCTTTTTTGAAAAAAATCACTTGGAAATCAGAATTAAAGAAATTGCTTTTTTCTAATTTATGGAAGAAAATGAGCAAATCACTCAGTTAAAAGCTGAATACGAAAGCAAAATAGCAAACCTGAAAAATGTGTTATCCAAAGCTAAATTAGCCTATGATCAACAGAAAAATGCATTTAATGAGAAAGTAAAATAAATCCCATGTATAAAAATTATGGTTCAAAACAATTGTAGTGTATTGAATTAGAAAATGCAAAAAAACAGATAACCGATCTTGAGAACATCATGCAAAAATTCGTTTATAACGAAAACACTAACAAGGAATCCAGAATAGAAATTTCAAATATAAAGAAAATTTGCGCCAGAATTGCCATTGATTCCATAAATTGGATATGCTACAAAACCGAAACCAAAATTGTGTTTAGACATAAAAACTAGATGAAAAATTAATTTTGTTTATAAATAGGATTGGATCAGGGAGGAAAATATCCCAATGAAATTGGTTGAGATGGAAGAACCCAACAATGTTAATAACTCCACACATAAAAAAACATTCAAGTTGGGCGATATTGAGTGTCCTGAATTTTTGGACTATAATGAATATTTTGACAAAAAAAGAAAGGGTTCCTTTAATATTTTAAAGCCTTAAATGATTAAAATGACTTTTCCGAAAGAGGATAAAAAAAAGTCGAATTATAAAGAAGATTTGGCAAATGTCATTAAACAATATGAGGGCCGAATAAACAGAATGGTTTTTATTTAATCTTTGAAATTTGAAGGAATTTTTATTTCTTTTTATAATTAGCAAGAACTATATGACACAACCGAAAAAAAATTATATAAAACAGTTGAAGAGAATAAAACTTTTTGCAACAAGCTGGAAAACACCAAAGAAGAATTAACTGTTATCACGGGGAAAATGATAGATCAGAGGTAGGGAAACGTTAAAATTATCAACATAATTCATAGTTTTTCCACTTTAAGCGAGCAAATCAGAGAAAATTGTCTGCTCTATTTGCATGAAGAAAGCGATGAGAACACGAAAAATGAATGTCTAAACAAAATGAAATTCCTTTTGATTGAGCTTCAAAAAATGAATTATCAATATGAATATTCTTCCCTTAACGAAATAAAGGATCATATTCTGTTGTTGCATCAAACTTTATATGATTCACTCAAAAGGTTGAACATCCTTAATTCAGAATTGCATCAACAAGAAGTATTAAAATAGAAAAAATGAAATTTTTATGAAAGTAGAAAACCTGGAGAAAGACTTGTGATAAATTGCTTGCGGATCGAGAAGTGGAGAAAAAAGAAAGTAAAATCAAAACAAATTTTGAAGTTAACTTAACTTTTTATTAGAAATGGAAATTCTGGATTCTGGAAGAAAAAAGTTTAAAAAATATTAGTAAATAAATAAAATCAAGCCAAAATGGTAACTTTTAGGATCAGAGAATTAGAAAATTTATTAGAGGGCATTCAAATCGATTCAGCTAAACTAATAAAGGAAAAAGAGCTAAAGTTGGAGTTTTTGAACCAAGAGTTGAAGAAAAACGTGAACACTCAATATATAAAAAACATCTTATTGAAGTTTTTCAATAGTGATATCTCGGTAAGAGAACCACTCATATAAAATGTAAAAATAAATTAGGTCCAAGAAAAAACACTGCCTGTCATTGCGACGGTTTTACAATTCACTTCACAAGAAGCTGAAATAATGAAAAATAGCTGGGAAACACAAAAATCCAAATATTCAATCACCAATGTTATTTTTCAAAATTTTATTTTGACAATTTGTTATTTTTTAAAAATAAAAAAAAAATCAAGATTTTGAACTTTGCAAAAAACTCAAAAAAATAAAAACGAGATAGGGAATCACATAAATGAGTTCATTGATTAACCATTTATATAAAGCTTATTTTTTGCTCCTTTTTTTTGAATAAACAATTTTTTTTCCTTTGAAAAAAGAGCAGAGTCTTTAAAATGTTTGATTTTTTCTCTTTAACTCCATAAAAAAACTAAATTAAAAAAAACCCGTCATATCACATTTTCTAAATAAATTTTTAATCTGCAAGAAAAATGAAGAGTTCTTCGACAATCGATGAATATAAGAGTATGCGTGGTTACTTGAAAAAAAAAAGTCCAACCATGCTCAAGGGATTTCAAAAACGTTTTTTTATGATTGTGAATGATGGGAGCATTATGGCCTGGTGTGACGATGAGAGTGTTTCAGCAAAGCCCAAAGGTTCTATAGAAATCCATGACATTGAAGGAATCAAAAGGACAGGATCTACAGATTTTGAGATCAAATATGCTGGCAGATCTTTCGTTTTAAGAGCAGAAAATGAATCAGAGAGGGAAAGATGGATTAAAGGCTTGAATGGTTTGCAAGACCATTTGAATAAACAAGAGGACATCCGTAATAAAATTTGGGTTTTATGTTTCATAAGTTAAGAGTTTTTTCATAGATTCTATCAGAAATAAAACCATGACACAAAATAAAAGATTATCAGGAAGGGATGATTTTTGGAGAGAAATGGATCCTGACACGATGAAGAAGATCCAAATGGAGAAAGAAAAAAGGATCATTCAAGAGACCTCCTTATTGAGAAAAATTGAAAATGATGACATCCTGAAAAAGAAGAGTCTGAAAACCTACTTTAGCGATATCAACAAGGAAGTCCTTGAAAAACGTTGCATAATGGGTTTTCTATACAAAAAGGGACAAAAACAAAACACCAAATTTCAAAAACGGTGGTTTATCTTGATTTCTTCCAAGCCCTTATTTTCTAAAGAAGAAGCTGACGAAAACATCATCAAGGAATCTCAACTTCCACCAAAAATGGAATTAGACACCATTTATTATTACCAATATGACTTCGAAGGTGATGCAAGTGGTCCCAAAGGTTCAATACCAATGGTGAGTTGTTTGGATATTTTGAAGGATGATAGTAAAGCAGCAGGGAAGGAAAATTGCTTAAAGATCAATATGGGAGATCGAATATTTGTGATAGCCGCTGAAACAGAATATGACCGAGATAAATGGATTGATGCGTTGAGAAATAGTGTGCGAAATGTCAAGGAAATGAAAACTAATACACAAGGAGGTGTGGCTATTAAAAAGAACATTGACAAGGCCATTGATATATATGAACAAAGCGGGTTGACAGATGAGGAAAGGAAAAATAGGATTCAGAAATATATGGATGAAACCGAAACTAATTTAATAACAAGTATTTTGAAGGGGAATCAGAAATTGGAGGATATCAAAGATTTGAAAATTTTTTTGAAAGTCCTAGACTTGCTTAATGAGGAGTTAGTAGATGTTATCATCGCATGCTATGCTAAGGATCAGAGAAGAGTGGAAATCATAAAGGAATATCTCACTCATTTTTATGAGAAGATTTGCACCTATTTAAAGGGATATTGGGATAAATATAACACTCAATTGGACAATTTCACAATTTTGAATCTGGTGATTTGGGTGAAGCAGTTTTATAAATCTTTATCTTTGTATATAGAAGATGAAAGATTCACCAAAGGCATCAACACTTTATTAAATATTTACATCAATAGATTAATTGACAATGTGGAATCAATGATCCATGGCATTGTTGAATTAGAAAAGAAATCTCAACCCCACGCCAATGATAATGGTTGTTTAGTCTCCACAGCCCCTATTGATCTGTTTCGATTGATTAATGAAGGATTCGAAATGGCGATTAAAAAAATGGATTCCGAAGAGATGGGAATAAAATTGGCTTTTTTCGGGAAAAGAATCCTTCTCATCTTTCAGGATCTTATGGATAATGTCATAGAAGATGATGATTTAGCAATCGAACAATTAATTGCTATCAGCAATAACACCATTGCTTTTTGTTCATATACCAAGGATTACGCTCAAAGATTGAAGGCTGAATTCAAATTATCTGATGAACAAATTGATCAATACTTCGATTCCTCGAAAATTCTGAAACATTTCGGGAACATTGGCACAAATTCTAAAGATAAACTTCTATTGTTCTTATTCAAGAACGTCACCTGCTATTTTCAATGTTATTTCTTGGAATTGGATCTAGAGAATTTGTTGAAAGAACTTGTTGAAAAATATAAGCAGACTTTCAGTCTTTTGCATAACAGCTATAATAAGAAAATTTGGAAAAGTTTCCTTGACACTGTAATTGTGAACTATTTCCAATCTCTGATTTTCAGCTGTGGGAAGGGGAAAGATATTCATCGAGAGAAATTCATTGATAAATTATCATCAGATTTCATATTTCTGGAAAATGAATTTTCGGGATTGATTTTTGTGTCTCAATTAGAAAAAACGTTAAAACCTTTTAAAAACATCATGTTTTTCTTAAGGAGCAATTTGTTCTTTTGTCTGGAACATTTTTGCCTGAAGCTAAGGGAAAATTTCGGACCGGCCTGGAATTTGAACACTGTTCGATTGATTTTGAATATTAGAAAGGATTTGGAAAAAGATTACGTGAAACTCGTTTTTACGAATATCAAAGATTGCTTTGATGAAGTGGAAAAGGAAGAAAAAGATAAAGAAGACAATAAAGAAAAGGAAGAGGTAAGATATTTCAATTTTTAAAATTTTTTTTAAACATTTTCCGAATTTTTTTTCATTTAGCAAATTTTTTTATAATTTCGATATTTTTTCAAATTTTTCTAATTTTGTTATTTTTTTCTAATAAAAAAATTATTAAATTTTAAGACAAAAACCAAAATGCATGAACTTTTTTTCAATTTGATCCATGATAAAGTAGAGGAAGAAGTCAAGAAAGAAAATAAGGAACTCCGAAAAATTAGTCTGGATCCAGAAGAAAAAAGCTTGGAACTTTGTAAAAAAAAAAGTACGATCGACATCAATATCAATGATTTGGACATTCATCAACTTCAAAATCCAAGTTCACAAATAACATTTAAACTAAACTTTTTTTTTCAATATAATTAATTAAGTTGATTCCTCAACTGAAATGAAATCTCAAAATCGATTGAAGACTGAAATAACATCCAAGAAAATATTTACAGGTGAAGGTTATTTGCAAAAAAAACCACCAAAAGCCTATAAGAAATTCTGGGAAAAGCGATTTTTCCGACTCCGTAAAGCTGTTTTATATTGGTACAAGAATGAGACCTCAACTGAAGCTCAAAACAAGATAAATTTATCTGAGGTCTCTGATTGTTTCCAATATAAGGAAAATGACAAATTTAAAATTTTGATTAATGGTGTTTATTACAAATTCCGAGCCTGTTCCCCCACCGAATGCCAACAATGGGTTCAAGCTATTAACAAAGCAATGAACAGAGAAGAGGCGAAAAATCAAGAAGAAGAAGAAGAAAGAGAAAAAGCCATTTTCATGATTGAACAAGTGAATAAAGCTCCTTTGTTTGTAGATTATGACATGCAACTACGAATTGAAAATAACAAAAACCTCTTGATTAAGAGAAATGAAAAAGAAAAGCAAAAACAACAAGCAGATCTCATGAAGAAATTAAATTCGGAAGAAAATGTTTCCAAATTGCCACCGTTGATCATTACCACAGGTCTGACTAATAATTATAATAATAATATCCAGGAAGCGGGTTCCAACCCACAACAAGGAAGCATGATGAAGAAATAAAAAATAAGTGAAAGACCTCCTTGAAGAAAAGCTTTTAGGGGAGTTTGCTTAATTAAAAATAGGCAAAATTTTGAATAATGAATAAAAATAACTTTGAACAAAAGAAAATTAATTTAAATTTCTTTTTAATGGAATTTTTTTTTGGGAACCATTTTTGTATGATGGGAATGATTGCTTTATTTGTTCTTTAATTATATTTATGAAAAAAACAAAGACTTTCCTGCACTTTCAAGCATTTATCAAAAAATTTCTATTTTTTTAAAAGAGTTTCATCATTGAAATAAAAGCTATTTAAAATTTGGTTATCAAATTTAACATGAATACCCATTAATAAAAGAAGGTAATAGATATTTATGGTAAATGGCTATTAGATTTTTTTTGTTTGCATTTTATTTTCATCAATTGCTTATGAATTATAAAATTTCCTATTAATTTCGAATATTTTAAAAAATGGATTGTTTTTGTCTCCTTACAAATAATATAAACTTTTCAAGAAGAAATACAATGTCATGCCTCAATGAATTAACAGAAAGCTCATGATTTTGCCTAACTGCCATCAACAGACATATTTCTAACTGAATATATAAAACAATAAATTTGTTAAACAGAACTTTTAATTAATGATAAGATTCTTGCATGTCTGCCAAAAAACGTCGTGTTTTTTTAAAATTTTATAGTTTTTTTCCTTAAATAAGGCAAGCTTTTAAAAAAATTTAAAAATTTTTAAATTTCTGCTCTTATCAACAGTCCCATTTTTCTTCCCAATGTCAACCCCAGCTCCCAACGACGAGGTTTTTGATTATTTCCAATTTATCAACAAATCCATCAGCATCGAAGACAAAAAGCAACCTTGTTCCCTCTCAACCAAACAATCCTCTCCTTCTAGTCAATTCAATTCTCGAACTCATAGACTCAAATGCTTCACCGAATTCACTAGCTCCCCTGAGATAAACGAACAGGCCTTTTCCTCCAACAAGTCCAATAGCAACATTAACATGTAAAAAATGAAATTTTTTTAATTAAAAAATAAATCCTTTCTAAAAACAAAGGCAGGATGAATGGAATGAGAAACAAAAAAAAGAGAGCAAATCCTATGAGTTCACATACAAGATCCTTTTCAATATGAATTCCAATGAAAAGGAAAAAATGGAGAGAGCAGAAAACATGAAGACTCTGAAGACAAACCCTTCAGTTGAAACCAACAATGAGTCCAATGCCGAGTTGCAGACTAAAATCCAACAATTTTGTCTTTGCGTAAATTTCGTTTTGATATATTTTTTATTAATTCTTTAATTTTAGAATTTGGATCCAAGCGAAAACCCTACAAGAAATATCAAGATTTTAGACCCAACGATAAATCTAGATTCTTTCTTGTCTTTCGCTCAAAATTATGGAGAAGTGGCAAACGTGGATGTATGCGATTTTCCTCATTCTGTGGTTATTTCATTTTATGACTTGAACTGCTCAATGCAATTTGCTCAATTTCTCTCTTCTCAAAACTTCAAGCTGTTTTCTGAATTGAGTTTCATATCCTCTTTGAATGAGAGTTCTTTTTATGATTATATTGTAATTTTTATTTAAAAAATTTATATTTTAATTAAATTTCAATTTTTAATATTTTCAAAGATTGTCAAGGAAGCTTTCGAAAGCCAAAATGAGGATTTTGAATCCATTTTTTCATTATTTGGACAAACCTATGAGATAAATTATCTCAAAAACTTTGTCATAGTCAAATATTCCAATTTGAAATCTATCAAAAAACTTGAAAAATGCTTGGAGAATTTCAAAAGTGACCCTAAAGTCCAGCTAAAATTCCTGAAGAACATCTTCCTCAACATCCAAGAGGATTTCATCAAGCATATTCTTTCCAAAGTGTTGATCATGTCCAAAGAAAGCTACACTGATCTGTTCATTAGCAGCTGTGGATTTCCAAAAGCTTGCGAATATCAAGATTACAATTCTTTCGCTGAACAAGACAAGGAAAATTGCCCTCCGAACTTGTCAAATTCTTTCAACATGAAATCAAAAAAAAAGCCTTTGAAATTGACCTCATCAGTGTTTTCCCTCTCCGAGATCTCCTCAGTCAATGATGTGAACAACCAAATGAACATCAACAATAAATTTGGAGATGGGATGATGAGTTCTAATGGCCCCAAATACAATTTCACAATTGATTTGGAACTAATTAAGCAAGGAATTGAAAAAAGAACCACCATTATGATTAGGAATATACCGAATCGGTATAATCAGGAATCTTTGCTTAGGGTCATAGATGTCAAATTTAAGGGAATGTATGACTTTCTTTATCTGCCAATGGATTTCAAGGTTTTTTAATTATCTTGTTTGATTTTTCATCCTTTTTTTAGAATAAATGCAATATTGGTTATGCGTTTGTGAATTTTATCTCCACAAAATGCATCTTGGATTTCTATTTGGAATTCCATAACAAAAGATGGGATCTGCTTCGAAGCGAGAAAGTTTTTTATATTATTAAAAAAATATTAAAATCTATAAAAATAAAAGATTTGTTGTGTCTGCTTTGCAAGAATTCAAGGAAGAAACCAATTAATTAAACACTTCAAAAAGTCTAATGTCATCCATATGCCTTTGGTAATTAAACATTTTTCAAAACATTTTATTAATTTTAAATATAGGATAAAAACTATAAGCCTTTAATTTTGCCAAATCCGATGTTAGACGCTCAAATGTTACAAATTCATTCTTTTGATTGATGATGAAACGAGTAAAGTTTCAACGTCGTTAAATATTTTAATTTAATTTTGTATAAGCCTATTTCAATATATTTTATATGAATATTTTGATAGAACTATTTTATCTTCATTATTTCATCGAAAATAATGGATCTTATGAAAACTCAAAGAAATTGAAAATATTTTCTTCATAACAAAAATAATATATTTATTTATTTTCTTTTATTTTACTAATGATATTCATTTTTTCCTTAATATCTATAATACTAATATTTGAAATGAATATTTAATGGAATTATTTATATTTTTTTTAATTTTCTTAAAAATGATGGATCAAACCAAAATTCGAATGAATTTTTTTTCAAATAACAAAATTATAATTTTTTTATTTACCATAGTGTAATCGTGCTTCCTATTATAATAAGTTTTTTTTATCTTTGTCAGCTTTCTTTTTATCATCTTCGCTTTGACTTTCATTCTCCTCCGGACTTCCACTATCACTTTTATCTTCTTCCTGTTTTATTTTTTTTTCTTTTAATTCAATCATGATGTTTTTTTCCTTGTTTTGCTCTTGTAATTCGATAAAGCTGTTTTTTTTCTTTTCTTCATGCAATGATTTTTTCGGAGGAGTCACCTCCCCATGTTTCTTTCTTATTTCTCCTTGAAACGATTTCTTTTTTGGAACTTCCTCCATTTCTTGAACATTAGGAATTTTGAAGCTTTTACTTTTATGATTTTCCTTGAAATTATGCGCTTCATCTCTGGAATTTAATTGTGAATCTTCATTCTCCTTATGTGTTTTTTTGGAAATCATATCCTCCAAATCTTCGTTTTCTTCTCTTATCACACTACCCAGATTCTTTTGATTTTGTGCTTCTTCCAAAGCATTCATTTCCACATATGTGTCCCCTATCGCCTCTGGATCAAGATTATCAAACTCTCCAGCGAATTTGCCCCCAATCTTCATTTTATTTCTGAACTGAACTATGGCTCCAACCGCGGTTAAAAGCATAATAAAGATAAAATATACATAAAACTCCCAACCTACATTAGCCAATTCTTTATATTGTATTTGTTTACTGAGGGTCAATTCGTCTGGATAATGCCCGATGTATAAAGAAAGTGATCTGATAACCAAGTAAGATCCAAGAAAACTGGTCGCAAGGATACAAATTTGTCTCCAAAAATACATACTCAGTATTGCAAATATTATCCCTAAAATTCCCATCAAAATATAGAGCAAAAGTCCAGGTGGGTTCACCTCAATCTTATAAAGAAATAGATTGTTAATAACAAATGCTAACACGAAGCCAAGCCATACGCCAAGCCCCATAAAACCAATTCTTGGCAAAGTTGTGGCTAAATGGCCTGTAATTGCTCCAAAGAATACTGCAATCAAAAGGAGCATCCAAATCAATAAGACACTGGTATTTGGTGTCATTACGAACTCGCCGAAAATTAAAATCAGAAACCCAAAACCAGAAAAATAACCAACAATGAAAAGCGAAGGCTTAAGGATTCTCAACCCGAAGAAACATTCGATAATTCCGAGGAATATACTCAAGATCCCGAAAATGTATTTATAATTTACAATAAACCCATATACTTCACTAATTTGAACTAATGGACATCCATCATTACTGCGACCAATTGCCAAATATGCATTTTCATCTTGAGTAAAATTATCGATAATGAATTTGGACCCTAGATCATCTTTATCGCAAAGAATTTGAAAAGTGAATTGGTAAAGAAGACTCTGGTTAAAATTATCCCCCCCAGTCAATGTTAATTGGATTCCGGTGGATGGATCGTCAGGATTATTTAAAGAATATGTAAAATTGCTTAACGCGTTGTCACTAGTCAATCGAATGCAAGAATTGTTCAATTCTTGTTGAGAAGCATCAAGTGGAAATAACATTGCATAACTGTTTTCAGAATGGCATGTCCGCGAAGTTAACCTGCAAAAATTATAATAAAGGTTGTATGTTATGCCATTTGTTGTATATTGGTAAATATAGTCGTTTGTTGATGTCAAATCCTCTAAGGAAAAAAATGCGTCGTTGTTGAGAACCTGCGTACAGCGAAGTCCTGTTGAGTTCAGTAAATCCAAAAGGCAATAAAGGAATAAAATAAGAAGGTAAAACTGTTGAGTTTGCATTTGTCAGGAATTTTTTTACCTTGATTTTGAAAATTTCTTATAAATAAACAAAAATTGTTAATATTTATATTTATATGATCGGAAAGACTAAGAAAAAAATGGGATTTATTAGAAGTTGGTACGTTCTCCCTCTCCCTTAAAATAATTATCTATTATTTATTTTGCTAAAATTAAGGTTCTTTAATAATAGTTTATCTCAATTTTTTTTTGAAAAACTATATTTTTTTTGAAAAAAACATTTAGCTAATCCCAAATATTTTCAAATTAAAAAATTAATAAAAATTTGGATCAGTTTTTTGAGAATCTGGGAATTTTTTAATAATATTTTAAAAAATTCGTTTTTCGCTTCTAATAATAAATTTTATATTTGTTTTTTAATCAGGAATTTTATTTAAATCTTCAAAAATAGCAAAAACATTTTTTAACTAATTAAAGTCCTTGCTTCTCAACTATCATCTCAAAATTGTTTAATTTGTTTGTTATCATCATCTAAATGAAAAATATCAATAAATTATCAACATTTTTCTTCTTACTGTGTCAAGTTCTATATATTCCAAAGCCTCGTAATATGAATTCAAAATTTTATTAACATCTTCATTATATTCTTTTAAAGGTTGATTGACTTCATCGACTAATTTTTGGATATTGTTTTCGATCCCGATGGTTTCTTTGTTTAACTCTTTCGCTTTATTCAAAAGATTTGATGAGGATTTCAAATGAGTTTCTTCTGTTTCTTGTGGCAGAGCTTGCGTTAAATCTCCTTCAATTGTTTGCAACCTTTTGATCAAATCGTCTTGTTGTCTTTCAAGTCCTCCCAAAGAAGTTTGTATATGGCCATAATCACTTTCCAATTGCTTCAAGTTGGAGTTGAGGTTGGTCAGCTATTTAAATCTTTTAGATCACAAAAGGAAATATTAAGAATGGCAAACCATATTGTGCATATCATACAGATCTTTTTCATCTTTGTTAAGATCACGACCAAGTTTCAAAAAGTCATTGACTTGTTCTTCCAAATCTTTTTTCCATTTGCGGAATAATTCCTCAATCGTCATATGTTGAGATATAGCTTGTGCCATGATTGCTTGGCTATCCTTGGAAGGTGATCCTTTTTTATGAATTTCTGCTCCGAAAGTCAATTGATTTTTATTTTGATCCCCTTGGACATTTTTGCTAGGATCATTTTGACCTCCTTGTTGTTGTAAAGAATTTGTTGTTTGACCTGCTCCAAAAATCGGAGCTCCACCTTTTAAAATTTGGAACCCTAAACAAAAATATCAAAAATACCTGTTGGTTGATTTCCAAATGGCTGATTTCCTGTTTGTCCAGGTTTAGGTTGGTTTGAAAACATTCCTCCTTGACCAGCAGGGTTTCCTCCAACAAATGCACCACCAGCTTGGCCCATTTGTCCTTGCGGTTGTTGTCCTAAAGCCGTGTTTTGTGGTCCGAGAGGGTTTGTTTGTTGACCTCCAGTATTTAAAAACATAGTATTTGTCGGTTGCCCTTGATTCATGAGATTTGCTTGTGGCTGACCTTGTGGGTTAGCTGGTGTGGTTCCTAAAAAGGAGGCAGGTTTGTTTTGTGCATTACCAAAAAGAGGATTTGGTTGAGTATTCGGAGCTGAAAATAAAGTTCCAGCAGGATTTCCTTGTGGTTGGGTGAAGAGGCCACCAGTGGGGGGTTGAGTGGTTGGATTTGTAAACAATCCGCCACCAGCTGGGCCACCGGCAGGTTTGTTAAATAAACCGCCTGTTGTGGATGCACCGAATAATTGGGCATTACCTGAAGAGTTTGAATTAGGAAACATGAGGGAAAATCTATTTTATTCGAAATTAGCTATAATTTGAATTAGCTAAGTTTTTAATTAATATATTTAAGAAATTTAAGCATTCTTTGAGACGCCAAAAAACATTTAGTTCAAAAATTTTTGTTGCATACAGACAAAAGGATCTTTTATTTTCTAAATTTTAAAAAAAATTTTGTAATTTTGTCTTACAACAAAAGCCCAAGTAGAAATCTTTCAATTGGAAAAAAAACAAAAAACTGAAGAAATTCGATGGTTTGTCAAAAATGAAATCGGAAAAGGATAATAATTCTCAATCATTGCACATTTTTCCAGACATAAAGCTCACAGGATCTGAAAAAAAGAATAACTTTTTGATGTCATGAGATTTCTGCATAGATATTTTATTGTGTTTTTAATAATTTTGTTTTAATACTTTTATAAAAAAACTCATAAAAAATAATACTTTATTCGTAGTTCTATTCTTTTATAAAAATTAATGTTTTAAAGTACACATGAAAAATAATTAAGACTCTCATTTGCCAAGTAAATTTTTTTTATCCCTATTGGGATTTTAACATAAAGGTATTAAAAATACTATTTCCGAAAACATTTAAAAAGAAAAATCATATTTTATTAGAAAAATATTTTTTTTTCATGCTTAAACTATTCTTCTCAAAAAAACATAGTTAATTTAATCAAATAATGAACAAAAATCTGAATGAAATTGGAACTGCATTAACAGCTTGGATAAATACGCTTGATTATCCAAATAAAACTCGAGTAGATGAAGTTAATGAGCTTTATGATGGTGTGACTCTAACTGAATTAATGAGTAAAATGTAATCATTTTCCATTTTATCATTTATCTTTAATCATCCATTTTTATTTAGCCACCCCCAATATTTTAACCCATCATGTTTCATTTTTGATCATAATAACACTTGGGCTTACATCCATAAAAATCTAACCTATTTATATGAGTCCCTTGAGAAATATTACGTCAATGTCTTAATAAAATAAAAAAAATTCTTGAATTCTAATTGAATAAAAATAGGTTTTATTCAAACCTTTTGACAAAAGCTCAGTTGATGTTCTTTCATTGAGTAAAGACAAAAGTCTCATTCAACTTATAAACATGGTAAATATTTCACTTATAAATCTAATTAAAATCTTATCTTCCTAAGTTAGAATTGGTATTGGGTGCCTTTATTCAATGTGAAAATAGAGAGATTTATATTGGTGGAATATTGAGATTAGATGAAAGATCCCAATCCCATTTAATGCATTTAATCGAAGACATCTTGCAAAAAACAGGGTCAAATCGATTACCAAGTGGAAGTTTAGACCCTGAACAGGACATATGCACAAATTGCTCTTAAAAATGGATGAATTGGAAAATGAAAATATGATTTTGTTAAAGAAACTTCAAGAGTCAGAAGAAGAAAAAGAGGATCTATACAACAAATGTCTCGAAATTAATGATATCCTTCTAAAAACTCAAGAAAATTCAAAAGCCCTACAGACTGCAAATGATAAATTCTTCATAAAAGTGCATTAATTTTTTTATATTATATTTGAAAATCTCTAATTTTTGAGGTGGGAGCCAAAAGTATCGAAGAATATGAGGATATTCTAAAATTAAAGGACAAACAGATCAATAATAATGAAGTGGTCTTGAAAGAAACAATAAAAAACTATGAAGACAAAATTTCAAATTTGACAGTTCTAACTTATTTATTATATATATCTGACTTAAAAATAGGAAGATCTGGAGAACAAAAAATCACAAATTTGTCAACTACGAAAAATTGAAACAAGTCTAGACTATTACAAATCGAAATATGAAGAATATAGCAAATTATATGAAATAAAAACCGAGCTCGAAAAAATCATTCAAGATCTAAAGGCCAAAGACGAGGCCTTGGAACAAAAATCTTCAAAGCAAAGCGCGAAAATTCTGAAATGCAAGGATCGACTAAATTCAATTAAAACAAAATGCATTGATAAAGAATTAGAAATCTCCAAAAAGAACACTGAAATTGACATACTCAGATTAGAAAAAACTGAAAGCATAAAAAAAATCAGCAAAATGGAGATTGTGTTGAATGACAAAAACCAACAATTATCAAAAATAGAAGAAGTCTCAGAATTTCAAGATATTGATAATAAAGACAATTTAAATTCAGAATTTTCGGATTATTACTCAATAAATCCAGGTCAACTCAATCTTATTGAAAAAAACAAAAGAAACTCAGAAAATTCTGATCTCAGAAAAAGCGGTGAAAATGAAGAAGAAATCGAATTCTTGAAAGGCGAGAACGAGATTTTAATGCAAAAATGCAAAACGTTAACCAAGGAAAATGAAATTAATCGAGACTTAATTGGAAAATTGGAGACTTCAATCAGAAATCTTCAAAAGGAAAAAGATGTGTTATCAGCACAAGCGAAATGTTTGATAAAAGAAGAAATTGATTTGCAATCAAATGTCGAAAATAAAGTAAATTTTGAAATGTTCTCTTTTTTAAAAATCAATTTTCTTAATAAAGAATCATGAAGTCCTCAAGCAAATTTTAATAAAAGATGAGAAAATTAAGGAGATTTCTGACAATTTAAGTGCTGCCCAATTAGAGCTTCAAGTTTGATATAAATTTCTAGATATTTGTCAAAAAAACTTTATTATATTTGCTTAGCTATTAAAGGAGAATTTCCAAAATATTTCGCAAGAAAAAATAAATATTTTGAATGAACTGAGTGCTTTTAAGTCCGATTCTCAAAAGGTTGCTTAATCGATAAAATACAATCATCTGAGAAATTTTAATATTAGGAGTTGAAAACGGTAAAAGAACAACTAGAAAATGCATATTTGGAAAAGGAGAATACAGTTTCCCAAAAAGAAGAGGAGCTTAAATTGCTTGTGACAAGTTTTTATGAGATCGTTATAAGACAAAAAGTTTTTGAGAAAATCGCTGAAAGGCAGAAAACTATAGTGAAATGATATTTTTTTTATTTATTCATTTTACATAAAAAAAATTTAAATCTTTAATGAATGAATCTGGTTTAATGGCAAATTCTCCTAAATTATTATGAGAAATTTGAAAATATTTTTAAACACAGAACTATTTGTTATCCAAAGTTTTTTCTTGAAAAAATATATAAATAAATGAATATTAAATCTTGTCCGACAAAAAAAAATTCTTTTTCTTTTAAAATATTTTT
>Ga0302186_10001732_pt1 | contig 17617 bp, 12 predicted proteins | sample II_Bog_E1_2_FD_198782 | JGI IMG/M metagenome (GOLD analysis project Ga0302186, IMG submission 198782) | Peat permafrost microbial communities from Stordalen Mire near Abisko, Sweden - II_Bog_E1_1 | ecosystem: Environmental > Terrestrial > Soil > Wetlands > Peat | place: Sweden: Abisko...
TTTTATATTTATAATGAAAATTTTGAATAATTTTTGAAAGTTTAAATTCATAAATTTGGACAGTGCAGGTGCTGAAAAATCTCAGACAAAAAACTTAAAAAAGATTAATATTTTTTTTAGAATTCAAACTTTGTTTTTAACTCATAATGTTAATATTTTTTATTGATTAATGTTTTTATAAATTGCTTTAACGCTGGAATTCCATTTTTCCTCGAATTTTGTTATTGGTTCATAGCCCATATCCCTCTGAGCCTCCTTAATTGAGAAATATCTATTATTCATCATCATTTTTACTGAAAAAGGTGTGATTTTTGTGTTTAACCCTGTTACCATCGATACAAATCCAACAAAATATCCAATAAATGTGGCTAAATACTTTCCAATAAACTTTTTCTTTAAAATTGACCCAAAGCCCAATTTTTGGCATCCCTCATCAATGGCTTTCCAGAAATATTGTGCATCTCCATCAGTTACGACATAGAACTTCCCTGCAACTGCCTTGTAATTTTGTCCCATGAGAGTATTTCCTGCCAAATGCAAAGCATAGGCTATATTGTCAACATGAGTAAATGAAACAAGATTTTCTGCATCACCGAAAACTCTTAAGAACCCACTCTGTGCAGCCTTAATAACACTTGGTAAAAATAATTTGTCTTCCTCACCATAAACTTGATGTGGAGCCACTGCACATGTTCTCAAGGACTCACTGTTGGCTGCTAGAACCGCCATTTCTCCCACAGCTTTCGTTCTTGCATATTCATGAACGTAAGAGCCTTCAGCATATTTTAATTGGCTGCTTTCCTTTCCTAAGATATCAGAACCATCCATACGTGTGCTTGGACTTGAACAATCAACAAGAACTTTAATTTTATTTGCTTTGCAAGCTTCAATGACGTTGATCGTGCCAAGGAAATTTACTTGGGTGTATTTGTCTGATGGGTGAAACGGACCAACTAAAGCTGCTGTGTGGATCATAATATCATGACCTTTGGTGCTTTCTTTGAGGTCGGGAAGACTACCAATATCACATACCAAATAGTTCACAGAAGGGAGCCTTTGATCATTTGGAGTTGGGATAATATCGATGGAAGTCACCTTTTTTGCACCACCATCAATTAACATTTGAAGGAGTCGTTTTCCAACCATGCCACTACCTCCCGTTACTATATAGGAATATTTTTGAGACACAGATGGACCAATTTCGAGAGATATACATTGTCTGCATTTTGTGAGATCTTCTTTTTTGTAGGAGAGGGTTTCGTTGATTTTGTTAAGTTTTTCAGCTCTATTTTTAGCCTTAAATTCTTCATAATAGTTATCAGTTCCACAAATTTGGTCCCACCAAACAAAGGTTGGTGCATAATTGCCTTCAAAATTGTAATGATGAAAATCGTGAACTCTGGCCCCAGCATACCCAGGCAACAAATAGAAAGGACTGATTGGGATGTCATAGCCGCTATGCACATCAGTTGTCTCAGCAACTCTCACTGCCATCCAAATCCATAAAAAAGACAAATGGTCACACCATATTGCAAATGGGATGAAGAATCCAATCCCAGTGAAAATTGTCTCAAAAGGATGTGCATATTCAGCTTGGATAGCGAAAGGTGCCGTAAATGAATGATGTTGTTTATGGAAGTACTTATAAAGCAGCTTGTGATGCAAGGCACGATGAGCCCAATAATGCCAAGCGTCTTCCAGAATCAAACATCCAACCAATTTCCAAAGGATTGTGAATAAATTTGGAATGGAATCATAATCATAAGGTATGGCGAAATATTTGAAGAAGTAATAGTTGAAAATTATAAAAGGTCCTTGATAGACTATCTGGGCAAATAGAACACCTCCAGCCACCTGCATTTGAACCAAAATTGGATAGTTTTTTCCTTTTTGAATCTTGTATTTTTCAAAAAATGGGATGAATTGAAAAACGAAAGGGAGAGCACTAAAGGAAAGCACTGTCGCCATATGCACTAGAACACTGATATATACCGTGACTGTGAATAAGTCATAAGACTCAATATAAGATCTGTAGAGATACTCTATCATTTTTAGGATATTGGATTTTTGAATTTTTCAGGAAACATTTAAAAGACATGATGACGATGGTTTCATACAATAATAATAATATTATAATTAAAGAATTTCTGATTTTGAATCTTCATTTAAAAGAATAAACAAAAAAGGAATTAAATAAAAAATTCAAACTATTTAAAAGAAAAAAATTTCATATTTAAAAACATGAAACCACATTAACCCAATTTTTTTCTATTTTTTCTTCAGTTTCTTTGAAAATAATTTAAAGGAAACGTAAATTTTTTAATGACCACTTTGAATAAAACTCAAAATCCATTATAACAATGGGTTTTTTCTTAAAGATGATGAAATCTGTCAGACTTCCCCTCTTTTGGAATTATTGTTATTGAATTGATTTTTATGAAAAGCATAAAAATGAAAGAAAATAACAACACTATGGTAAATTTAAAAGATTATCTAATAATAAATAAAAGAGAAAAAATGAATATATTTATCTAAAACAAGAAATAAAGACTTTTCGAACCAAATACAAATCTATTAGTTTATTCATTTTGTTCATTTTTTTTTTTAAATGGGGCTTCTTTTTTTTTTAAAATGGGGTGTGACCCAATGACTACATTAAATTAATTTTTTGTTGTTTGTTTAAATTTGAATTAATTAATTTTCTTCATTATAGCAAAAAAACATATTCTTGATAATTTTTGTTTAAAAAAAAAATTAATTTTTATGTTCATTAAAATATTTAATACATCCTTTGCTCCTATTTTTTCTCTTCATCTGTCGATAATCTATCAAAATTAAGTAATGATAAAAAAATAATTTTTGCTTGATTGGGAAAAAATCAAAGAGGTCTGATGTAGCAGTTTGGAATTTAATTTTCCCGTTTTGAATGCAAAAAGTATCAGTTCCCAAAAGATTTTCATGACCTCCATATGACATTCTCCAAGTCAGATAGCAGAGTTGTCCTATTATAGTAGGAAGTGCCAACTTTTTATATCCATTGTCGAAAAAATGGAATACTTGCTTGAAAACCTCTTTGAGTTGCTCTTTGCCTTTGAAAATTTGTGATTGACCACGATAAAGCCTGATTCATCGAAATCGTCAACAACTGTCTCGAGATTTCTAGTCTGAAAGGCTTTCCCGTGATTCATAAAAAACTCTTGTGTTGCTTCTTCATTTTCTTTCTTGGGTTTGGTTTCTTGCATTAGAAGATTTGCTGAAATCAAAAATAAATTATTTCAAAATAAAATTGGGTTTTAATATTTCAACAATATTTGGAAAAAAGAAGGAAAAAATTAATTTGTTAACAAAAATATTTCCATACATTTATGGTGTTGAAAGTTATTGGAATTATTTAGTTATTATAAAATAAAATAATATTGCTTTTCTTTATAAATGATATTGTACAGCCATGAAACCCTTGCCAAGAATTTTATATAGTGTTAGTTCAATTCTTTCCTTATCTATGCTATCTTCGACAAAAATTAAATCTTTTGTTTTTTAATAATAAATTTCCCACAATTGTTGGTGGCAGAGCTTAAATAGTTCGAAAAATGATTTATATCCCAGGAAAAAAAGTCAATTGTGAAACGTTGTGGTATCCAAGGAATATTCCTATTTTATTTATTGGAGTTTTAAGTTGCTCAGAGTTTAAATAAGAAAGAATCGATGTTTTCTCAGCCGATTCCAAGTCCGATTCCAAGTACTTTATGGATGGATGGGTTGACCAAAAATCTTATTATAAAATTCAAATGATATTTGTCTCATGAATTTGATTCTTTATCATTAATGAAGTTTCTTCTATTTTTTTTTTCTGACTTAAGTAATATTTATAAAAAAATTATCAGTCAGTTTCCTTAAAAATAAAATTTTAAATAATTAGAAAAACCATTGTGCTATTTTTGAAAAATTTCAAAAATTAATTTCAAAACTTTTTCAAAATCAAATTTAATAAAATTGTTTCATGGGTTTTTTAAAAATATTGAAAAAAAGAAGAAAACATTATTTTTTCAAAATTATGATCTATGGAAAAGACATCCATTTCTTATTAAAATTAAAAGAAAAAAAGCAGAAACATAAATTATTTCTTCTTTGAGACAGTTTTGCTCAACCAATCCAATCCATCATAAAGTCCATCTCCAGTCAATGCACAAGTTCCTTGAATAAACCAATCTCTTCCCTTCATACTATGCAAGCCCAATCTCTCAGTGATTTCAGGGACACTCATGACTCCCATATCTTGTTTATTGGCGAAGACAAGCACAATTGCATCTCTTAATTCTTCTTCTCCGAGCATTCTTTGTAATTCTTCTCTTGCGATATCAACTCTATCTTTATCTGAAGAGTCAACCACGAAAATCAAGCCTTGAGTGTTTTGATAATAATGTCTCCACAAAAGTCTGATTTTGTCTTGACCACCCACATCCCAAACAGTGAATTTGATGTTCTTGTATTCAACGGTTTCGACGTTGAAGCCAATTGTTGGGACTGAAGAGACGACTTCTCCGAGCTTGAGTTTGTAAAGGATGGTGGTTTTACCAGCTGCGTCAAGACCAAGCATCAAAATTCTCATCTCTTTCTTGCCGAAGAGACGATCAAAAAGCTTTGAAATAGCTAAACCCATGAGAAGGATCTTTTTTTGTTGTTTTGAATTTAATTTGAATTTGGATTATAAATTTTTTTGATTTTTTTAAGGGTTCGAATAGCCTAATAAGGAAATTTAAATCCCAAATTTTCCTACAAGGAAAATTTTTTTTTTCACTACAATCCTATTTTTAGGATTGGATAAAAATTATAACAAAATGTTTTTTTTTTGAGAAATTATTCAAACTAAATTTATTTTTCTATTATTTTATTGAAAACGAAAAATGAAAGTGTATCATTTGATCCTCCTCATGTTAATTTAAAAAAAAATATAATTTGTAAACATAAACCATTTTTTCATGCTTTTTAATAATTTCATCAGCACTCACTATCTTTTAATTTTTTTTGAAAAATTATTAAAAATCAAATATCAACATCGATGATAGAAAATGTCAAAAAATCATTTCTAACACTTGATTTTTTTGGAAAAAGCACCACTCTTCTGTTCAAAAATGATACCTATTATAAGACAAATCTTGGTTTTTTCTGTAGTATTGTTCTAATAGTTCTTTCGATTCTTGGAGGTACTTATTTTCTGACGGCTTTGCTAAATCATCTCAACCCTCTTATTTCTTTTTCCCAAATTCAAGACTCATCACCATTGATTTTTGATAACCAAAAATTTTATCTTGCTTTTGCTTTTAAAAACCAAAATTGCTCAAATCTGGAATTGCAATTGGAAGTGAGCTCGGAAGAAATACCCTTAAAATCTTTGAATATTTCCCAGAACAGCTCATGTGGCACAATTCAAAATAAAGGGCAGACTTTGTTTTGCCTTGAATTATCTGAGATCATCCAAGACCAAGGTTCCAATTCGATCAAAATTTCAGTTTTCAGCAATAATACTAGAAAAAAAAACTGTGCTTCTGATTTCACATTTTTTTATGAAGATTTTCTCATCAATAACATAGATTATGATTCTCCTATACAAAAAGTTACGCGGACGATAGAGCTGCATACAATAAAATCGTTTACAAAAGCATTGCAATTTGTTTTTGAAAAACTGGAAGTAAATACTGACATGGGAATATTATTACAAGATAATGTTGTAATTCCGCTCCTCAGAGTCAAAAATTATCCCAATGAGCTTATTTTAGATGACTCAGAGAGCTTTTTTGCTATAAATTTAGAGAAAAGCTCAACAGAATTATATGTGACCAGAAATTATATGAAAATATATACCGTATTGGCTAATCTGGGAGGTTTTATGAAAATGCTTTGGTTGATGATTTTCGTATTAATTAACCCGTTAATTACTCTACTTTACAAAAAAAGCCTCATTAATGAGATATTCAACTTTAACGACAAAGAATATTACTTTCAAGATGATAAAATCCCTCCAAGAAAAAGACCTTCAAGAGTGAATGAAGCCATTTTGAAACTCAAGACCTTTGTTCACCTCTTCAAATCTGATAAAGGCAACAGCAAAAATTCAACCAAATCATTGAAAAAAGCTCAAAAAGAAACGAATATTGATAGTCCGACGAAAGAAATAATTAATGATGTTTTCAAAGTGAAAGAAACCTCTCTTGATATCTCGATTTTGGAATCTTTAATGTATTATGTCTGTAATTATAAAACGTTAAGGATGAAGAAAGAATTGATCGAAAGAGGGTCAAAAGCTATCAATAAGAGAATAGACATAACCTACATTATCCAAAAAATTGTTGAGATCGAAAAATTGAAAGTCTTGCTATTGGATGCCGACCAATTGAAATTGTTTGAATATTTGCCTAAACCGATTCTCACGAATAAAAAAAATGAAAAACTTTTTTCAAAAAAAATATTTTTAAACAAGGTTCAAGCTAATCGTAATCTCATAAATTCTAATTATTTCCATGAGAAATGGAAGCAATTGGATGAAGATAATACCACCAATAACATCCTCGAAAAAATCACCACTCTTTTCGACTCTTATCAAAGAATCAAATCAAAGGAATTCATCACAGAAATCGATCAAAAATTATTAGATATGTTAGACGAAAACATCAAGAACTTATTAGAAAAAACTGCCAAAAGTCCTCAACTGAAGAAATTCATTACTGGCAATTATTCCAAATCGCATAGAATGAAGAATTTTAAGATGTTGCTCTCACTTTTTACAAATCCACTTCCTGATAAGCCGCAATCCAATGAATCAATTAAATATGAAAAAGCAGAAAAACAAAACAAAAAGATGACAAATTCAAATGATATCAGTAGTCAAAATATTCTTTTCAACCGAGCAACTACACAAAAAATTGATTTGGAAAGAGCAATTACTGGCAATAGCAATCAAATGATAGTTTTCATGAGTGATGGTGAAAATAATTCAAAAACAAATAACATCTTCATCAAAGATTTTAGTTCCAGTTTAAAAAGTTCAAATGAAAATAGGAAAACGCAAAGTGAAAATATTCAAAAAGTTGCAAATAACAGTCGAAAAGAAAATATTAAAAAACAGGAGGAAGGAAAAAAGGAAATTAAGCAACTTGAATTTAATGATATTAAAGAAATACAAGAGGAAGAGTTAAAAGACAATGAAAAACCCGCAATTTCAAGCAAAAGGCCTGGAGATATTAGAAGAGAAGTGTTGAGATTAAATTCCAAGTTTAAGTTTCTGGGTAAATCTGAGGATGAGAATGAAAGTGTTGATAACATAAAAAATTCTATTTAAAAATCTCATATTATTTATTTAATATGTATTAAAATAAAATTTTAAAGTTTTAAGAAAGAAAAATATAGAATAAATTAAAATTTTAAAGAACTAATACAACAAAATTATATAAAAATTTGCTCTTTCAAAAAATTTTTTTTTTGAAAATTCAATTAATTAAAAAATCTGTGATTTCTATATTCCTTTAAATGAACCAAAGAAAGTCTAATTTTCAAATCTCAAATTTTTAAATAAACTTATAAACTCTTAATCAGCCTAGCCTTAATGAACCCTATCCGAACCATCGAAGACAACATCAAAAATCGCTTTAAGTCACTTTATCAAATCATCTCTCAGGGTTGCGGCAAAGAATATTGTCCAAACTCTTATTGTCGTTCTTCTCCCTGTAATATCCCTCCTTTTTTTTATTTCTCTAATTATTTTCCCAAGTTTATAAGTTCTATGAAACAAAAGAGAAAATTGCAGCCGAAGCCTTAATCCTGGTAAAAGACCCCCGCGTAAACATCTGTTTGACCTCAGAAAAATCACCTTTGTCTATCCAAAGTGCGGAATTCGACCAAATCTTATCAAAAGTAGCACCAACTGAAGAATACAACATGCAACCATACGCCAAAAGGGTCTTGGATGTCTTTCATGACATAGAAGCTCTTAGTCTCAGTTTTCGGGATGGAGCAGATTGGCGACATTTCCAACCTTCCGAAAAAGAACACTTTATGGATTTTGTGGGCCTGAACTATTTTTTCACAAAAGTGGCTCCACGACTTAAGATTCTTAAGGAAGAATTGCTGTTGAGTGTGAGGAGCAGATTAAAGCCATTTGTGAAAAACCCAGACCTTTGCATCAAAAGCTTTGTTACCCATAAGGATCTGCGTGTTTTTTTGATTTATTTGCAATTGCCAGATCTTATTCAATATGAAAATTTGGATATGCTTATAGAAATTATACAGGTTCTTCTTCATTTACCTCAATGGGCGCAAAAAACTTTGAAAAACTGGTTTAGCACTTTACCTCAGATCCCTTTCATAAACTTGGTGACTGACCTACAACATATAATTGCTGTTTTTGTGGCGGAAGAAAATATGAAGTTCGAAACACAATTACAGATGAATCTGATGGACAGGATCATGGGTATGGGATTAGTGATAAAGAAGCCAGATTATTCAGCTTTGGAGCCTGTGGTGCTTCTTTTGCAATTTTTTTATGATGCAAATTCCCTAAGCAACAAAGTGGGACTCACCTATTTCCAGAATACTTCATTAGTTAATGATTATATGGTGACCTTTCAATTTAGAGCTTGGAAAGATACCCCAAATGAGTTTTCTTTTTGCAAATTTCGTTGGTTGCTTGATATTGATTTCAAAGCGAAGGTATTAGAGGAAGAGTCTAAGGAAGAGCAGGAAGAGGAAAAAAAGAAAGGAATTCGGTCTTTAACACAAATGCTCAATGAAAATTATTTTGGAATGATGCTTAATGCCGGAGAGCTCATACATTTCACTCTGGAGGTAAGGAGAGACCACATTATCGAGGATTCGTTGAATGGACTCACTAAGACATCCCAGCATTCCTCTTTTAAAAAGAAACTTAAGGTGAAATTTATTGGAGAACCTGGAGTTGATGAGGGAGGAGTCAAGAAGGAATTCTTCCAGATTTTGATCAAACAATTGTTTGATCCTATGTATGGGATGTTCGTGGAAAAAATGGTAAAAGATATTTATTAAAAAAAAAAGTGAACATATTTCTCTAATTTTAATTTTGGATAGAATAAAACTTTCTTTTGGTTCAATGAGTTTTCGTTTGAATGCAATTTGAATTTCGAACTGATTGGAATGATGCTTGGCTTAGCAATTTATAATTCCATTAACCTTGATTTAAGATTTCCGCCTTTGGTTTATAAGAAGCTTCTTAATGAAAAAATTGGCTTATTGGTATATATTAATATATAAACTTGATATGAGAAATATTAATTTTTTTTTGAATTTTAGGATTTAAAGACCTTTGACGTCGAGCTATTTATGGGTTTAACACAATTATTAGCCTTTCAAGGCAATGTGGAGGAAATTTATTGTCGAACATTTCAAATTGAATACGAATCCTCTTTTGGAGAAATAATGAAACATGATTTGAAACCAGAAGGAAGCAAGATTCCAGTTACCAATGAAAATAGAGCCGAATTTGTTGAACTTTACATTGATTTGTTGGTCAATTCGTCAGTTGAAAATCAGTTTAGTTACTTTAAAAAGGGATTCGAGAAGGTCGTTTCCGGAGATGCCATTAAGGTTCGAGAGGGGGATTCAAGGAGTTTTCTTTTAAATTTTAAGATAATTTTAAGCTTTTGTCTGCGGAGGAACTTAATATTTTGATATGTGGAACACCAAAAATTGATATAAAGGAGTTGATAAGAGTAGCAATTTATGAAGGGTTTCAGAAGGATTCCCAGATCATAAAGTTTGAATTTTTTAATATATTTGTTTTAAATAAATTATAGGGACTTTTGGGAAGTTTTATCTGAGTTTACTGAAGATCAATTGAAGAAATTCCTGTTTTTTTGCACAGGTTCTGATAGAGTTCCGATAACTGGACTGCAGGATTTCATCATTATGAAACATGGAGAAGATTCTGATAGGTATTGTTAATTTATTATAATATTAGCTTAATTTGTTTTGAACTGAAAGACTACCAACTGCTCATACTTGCTTTAATCATTTGTTGTTGCCCCATTATGCAACCAAAGCAAAACTAAAGGAGAAATTGATTGTCGCTTTGAATAATGCAGAGGGTTTTGGATTGCTTTGAAATGAACAGGAAGAGCTTTATTCATTTTAATTTAATCTTTTAAAAATATCTGTTATTAAAGAAAAAATAAAAGAAAGATCCTCATAAAAGAAATAAAATTCCAAATGAATTATTTAAAAAACAAATAAATAATTTCTTCATTAATAAAATCCTATCCAAATTCATAAACGAATTAAGAACACATAACTATTAAATTAAATCTGAGGCCAAGAAATATCTTCTTAAATGTTCAAATTATCCATCCGTCGTTTCATAAATCACTTCTCTCTGAAACCTTATCCTGCTTTTTATTCAAAGCCCAGACTGGCATTCCGATTTTCCTCTACTCAGAACCCAGAATTCAAACCTACTGAGAAAACAACGACATCAACAACATCAGAGAACAAACTCAATGAAAATAAAACAAAACCAGATGAAAAACCTCAAAATTCTGAAAATAAACCCGAAAACAACTCATCTCAAACAAAAGGCGCAGAAACCTCAACCGATAATACCAAAAATCCTGAAAAAGACCAAAATACGAGCAAAGAAGAATCTGGTATGCGAGAAAGATTAAAGAGTGCAAGTCCTACAGTTTCCAAATGTTTGGAATTTGGCATTTATGCATGGAACCTAACATTTCCAAAGGAACGATACCATGATAAATTCGAAAAGGTGAAACAGAGGGCCCGTGAAGCGAAAAAAGCAGAAACCATAATTTTAACGGAAGAAGACATGTTGAAAATGCAGGATGAAATTCCAGAATGGAAGAGGACAGCATTGATTTTGAAGGAGGAACAAGCAGCGAGAGAGTCTCTCAAGGCGAAAGTAGCCAACCGCTTCAAAAATAAGTTCAATGAGACCAAATTTGCTCACGATATATACAAATCTGACTCATTCAAAGAGTTCCAGACCTTCAAAAAGGAAATGCATCAATTCAAAGAAGATTTGAAAGATCATATTGAAAATTCCCCTAATCCAGTAGTTCAAACTAGTCTTGGGATATATGTATAACTATTATACAATTTTTGCATTTTATCTTTTTATTTTCCTATTATAATAGTCTAAAGTTTCAAATGAATCAACAGTTGCTAGAGCTATTAAGGAAATGAGGAAAATAGACCCTACTTTCGACCTATACGAACTAGAAGATGATGCCAAAGGGATATTTGAAGCAGCATATACCACTTATTTAAATGGGAAGTTGGATCTATTGGAGAAAATGTGTGGAGAAATGGCATTGGGGTATTTCAAAGTACTTTTAAGGAAGATGGAAGCCGAAAAATGTGAGCCGAAATATAAATATCTTTGGCAAATCGATCCTGCGTCATTTTCAACAGCTTTAATCCCTGAGAAGAAACTGCCAGTCTTTATATTCATCATAAAAACTCAAGAGATATATTGCAACATTTCAAAAGTAGATAAGAGAATAGTGGATGGAGATGATGAGAGATTGATGAATTGGGAATATCAATTTGCCATTACACCTCATTCAAATCCTGATCTGGAAAATGTCGGTCATGCTTGGGAGATCATTGAATTACAGCCTAGACAAGTTCTTAAAATGTTGGTCTAAACTTTGTTATTAAAGAATGAACAACATAAAATTTCCCGATTTTTTGAATTTTAAATTTATTTCAATGAAGTTTAATAAAACAAATTTCTTTATTAAAATTCGTTTTTTTCTTATGAAAGGAGAAAGTTAAAATGAAATGGATAAATTTAAACATGTTTAATATCTAATAACATTAAACCAGCTGTAAAATAATATATCATAACTCATTATCGAGGTAATTCAAGTAATATTCGTCGTTTTTAGATTCTTCGGAAATCAACTTTTTATCCAAAAGCGGCTTTAAATTTGGCTTCAATTTGTTTTCAGTTAAGCTTTTTTTAGGCTCTCCCTCAATTTTCTGCTGAGATATTAAGATTTTCGGCTCATTGGGAATTTTCTGGCTTTGTTTTCCAAATTCTGCTACATTTTTCTCATCATATTTCTCTTGAATTATTTTTGACCCACGAATTTCATTGCCATTTTTAATATTTTTCTGATAATTTTTCTCTGTTGTTTCTATAATTTTCGAACCCCGAACTTCATTTGGAATTTTCTCATTTCCAAGTATTTTTGAAGCCCTTGACTCAAAGGTAGGTTTGTTAGAATCTCTCAATTCTGATTTTATCGTTTGTTTGAGGAAATTCAAATTTGTATCTTTAACATCAATCGTTTTCGCAAATGATTCCTTCATCTCTTTTGAGTTCGATGTTTTCAAATAAGTCCCATTTCCATCTTTTATTTCCTGCTCTTTATTCATAATTTTTGGTTCCTTTTTTTCAAATGGCTTATTTTCAGTTTTTTCCTCTTCTGTATTCAAACTATGCATAGCTTCGCCATTTTCAACAGTTTTATTACTAAAAAGAGATTTTACTTTGGTTTCAGGATTTGCAGAATGCTCAACATCTTGGGAAAACATTTTGATATAAGCTGATTTCTGCTCTTTTGGTAATACATCAGAAATAAAGTTAACTTTATTCGTCTTTTCGTTATTAATAGTCTCTGGATGGAAAACAGTTTCCGTTTGTTTAGCTTCTTTTTCAAGAAGAAGCCTTTGTTGTTTTTTAGATATGGTTAAATCTTTGAGACTTCGATGGGAGATATTTGATTCCAATGACTTCTTAGATTCTAATGACCTTATTCCTTCCTTTTCTTGGATGTTTGTTTTTCCATCGTTATGAATATGAGGATTTTCTATAATGATATTTTCAACTGTTTGAGATTTGTTATTATAATTGTCATGGTTTTGAGAGAAAGAAGTTTTGGACTCTATAATTGATTTAAGGGTTTTATCAACATTATTTGTTTCAGTTTTTTTGGTATTTGGTTCGAATTTGTTATTATTATTTATTTCAATTTTTTGGTCATTATTTATTTCAAATTTCACATTATTTTGTCCGAATTTATTTATATTATTTAATTCCATTTTGCCATTATTATAGTTGATTTTTTCGAATTTGTCATTAGTATTTAATTCCAATTTGTCATTGTTTTGTTCAAATTTGCTGTTATTTAAATTATGGTCATAATTGATTTTATTTTGAACATTTTTTGATTGAAGAATTGAATTTTTTTGAATTTGAGTTTCATTATCGTTTTCAAACTGTTTATTATCATGAAACGAATTATTAGAATATTTCCTCAAAGTTGATAAAGTTTTCATTAAAGGATCTGTGGATTCTGACATTGTTTCTAAATTCAAAGGATCATGCAATTTCATGAAGCCTTCAACTTTCTTAAAATATTCCAAATTTAATTGTGCATCTTTCCCATTAATTCTATTTAGAAACATCTCAATATTTCCTTCATATTTCCTTAATTTCTCCCTTCCTTCAGTTTCTTTCTCCAAACTTGCATATCCTTCTTTATCGAAACAAGCCATTTTGGTTAAATAAGCTATGATTCTATATAGATATTCGACATCTTGCCTTTCTTTCAATTCTTTCTTCGGCTTTTCCCTGAGAAAATCTTTCTTTAAAGCTTCAAAACTCTTAGAACCTCTGCTAATTTCAGCAATGCCGTCTACTATTTCCTTTGAAATATTTTGTATAAACCCTAGAAAAGATTCTAAATCATCGGAAGCAGAAGATGGCAAATTATTCATATCTATAATATTTCCTGAAAAAACACCAGGATTCACACTTGGGTACTTTATTTCTAATTCATCATATCCTTCAAAAAAACCCTTTTCTCTTCCTCTTATCCCTTGAATCTCCAACATTTCATTAAATAAAAAAGTCCTTAAACTTATTAACAATTTGCTGAGATATTGATTAATATCTTCCAACCCTTGATTGAGGATCTCATTGTTTTGTGAGCATCTCAAGGATTTTAACTCCTGTTCCAATTGTCTTATATTATTTTTTTGTGTTTCCAACAATCCTTCATAATATTCTACCAATCTCGGAATGTCATCTGTTAGATGTTCCATGCCTATCGATTGCAAAGAAGGTCGGACTTTTAATTCTTTACATCTGGAAGCGAAAACACATGTTGAAATCGATTCGTTCACATGATCTTTCAATGGACTTATTGTGGCTATTAAAAACACTTTGCCATCGCCATCTAAAGAGTTTTGTAGAACTCGAGTCAGTTTTGAATTTCTATAAGCGACATGAGAGTTCAAAGTTTTGCCTTTCTGGTTCAAAGAAGCAATTATTGTTCCTAAAGTGCTCAAACTTGAATTAATAAATTTGGTTTCTTCAAAACGACGATCAGGCTTATTCGAAGCTTTGGAAACCCGTTCTGATCCTGCCAAATCAATGAAATTCGCTTTGGAAAGTGTCATTTCATTGGAATAGGAGTTCCTTTGGAGAACATTCAAAGTTAAAATAACATGTGAACGACTTGAAGTTTCATTTAGTTTTGTGGCTTGCATCGATCGATAAGTTAACCCAGCGTTCAAAAGTTCAAAGGCTTGCCATAAATTTTCCAAAGTCACAACTGTCAAATCTTCAATATATGGCTCATTATTCTCTTCCCTGATATTTAAATTCCTCCCTTCATGCGGATTTAACAAATCCTGAATTTCATCCAAATAAATCTGATAAAATGACATGGAGACCTCCCATTGGTTTCTATTGGAATTTTCGAAATGTCGAAATAAATATCTGAGAGCAGAAGGCACCAAACCTTCTGATTTTTCATTGATTTTATTCAAAAGTCCCATTGTATAAGTCTTTCCAGTGCCAGTTTGACCATAAACAAACATTGCAGCATTGAATCCTTTCAGAACATTGTCAATTAAAGGGGCACAGGTCCTTAAAAAGAGCTCGTTCTGGGTGCATTCTTCTGTGAAAACCTCATGGAAATCAAATTTATGAGAGTTTTGATGTTCGGGATTATATATTTGGACACTTGTGTTAGAGGGGACTTGAATGAAAGTATCATTTTTATATGAATTTGCCTCGTTTCTGAGAAATGGACGGATTCTAATATATATTCCTATATTTGCATCTGAAGATAGTGTTTTGGAAGGGGAGTTGTTAGTATTGCTCTTTTTTTGAGAGGAATTTTCTAGAAAATTAATATATTGGATTGAAGATTCATGGGGGAGGAGAGGATGAAAGGAGGAAGTTGAACGATTTGTTGATTTTGAACGTGATAGTTGTGTTTTTTTCATGTAAAAAATGCTAAAAAAGAAGAATTTTTTTACTTTTTAATTTTGTATTTTAAAATTTTAACGTTTTTATGGGGTTTAGAATATGGCGTACAAATAAAAGATTAGAAAATGAAATTTAAGATCTTTGGATTTCTAATTATTATTATTATAAACATCGGCGATTGATAAATAAAGGCAATGGAAGATGAGCTATTTAAGTGCCTTGGTGTTGTTGAATCACCTTGTTGTCGAGCTCCTCTGCCTTTTTTATTATATTTTCTTCCCACATTTTCAACATATTCTCACGCACTCTCCGAACAAATAATCGAACTCTCTAAGTCAAATTCAATTAAAAACCCATAAAAAAACAAGAACATCCATAAAAAAAAAAGCATTCCCATAAAAGAAAAAAAAAATACAAATCTTGAAAAAATGTAAAATAAGTCATAGTCTCAAAGAAAAAAAGTAAAAAAACATGATACATCTTCATGTGTATCTTCCATCGTGTCTTCCTCTCTAATTTTATTCCATTCGAAGTAAAGCGTATTAAAAAAAAATTGAGTGGGTCCTGCAAGGTTTTCATTCCAAGAAGCTCCAAACGACTTTTTGACTTTTTCAAGGAAATCTTTGAAACGAACTTCGCTGTTCAAACTATTGCTTTTCGAGATCAACCAGGTGTCCATCAATTGGTTATAAAATTCCTGTGCAGGTTGAAGAAAACGGATTCTGAGATCTTTGGCTTTATTCATAATGAGAGATTGTGCAATATTCGACATAAAATAATTATAATTCACCTTCAAAATTTAAAATATTTAATATTTTTTGTAAATATCACTTCTATCATTGTGGTCACAAGATTTCTAGCAACCTGCCATCTATTTTCTTTTGAATTTCCGATTTTTTCTGCGAAATCTGAAACATGACTTATCACATTATTATTGAAGACCTTTTCTTCTTTTTTTGTAAGTTTCGTGACCTCTATGAAGATATTTTCCTGAGAAAAAGGAGGACCATTATTTTTCCGCTTTTGGTTAATATTCTTAATATTAAACGCATAAGGATCTCTTGTTAATAAGTTCTTCATTTCCACTTCTGAAAGGTTCTTAATACTATTAGCAATTTCATTTCCTGCTTCGATTTTCATCGTGCTGTTAAAATTATTATAATTTTTTAATTCCTTATCATTGTCAAGATCCTCATGCAGAGAAGGGCTTTTTTCTATCAAATTCGTCTCAATATTTGTTCCGATGTTGCTTTTTTTTGTTGCATTAAAATAATTGAATATTTTCTCTTTAGCCACAAGTAGAGGCTTTATTATACGTGATCTTGAGGATTCTTGAGGATCTTGAGGAGGTAAAGTTTGATGAGAAGTAGACTCTGAAGATTTTTCTTTTTCCTCTTCTTTTTCCTCAATTTTCACCTTCCAAATATCTTTTCCGGCAATTAAATCATTCCACACTTTGATTGCACTCACATAAAATCCTTGCATCACAGGCTTAAATGTTGAATTATCTAAAAATAAAATATTTTTTATTGGTTTTGCCTTGAGAAAAATCCGAATAATAATTATTCATTTGAATTTTTTAAAGGAACTTCTTAAAAAATCCAAAATTTGAAAAATATCTAAAAAAGTAGTATTTTGGTTTTTCCGATGTATTAGATTTAATCCGTTTTTGTCAGAATATGTAAAAAGAATTCTCCTTAAGAGGAAAAATTGGGTTTTTTTGGTTTCTTACTAATTTTGTAATTCTGGAACTTCTCAATGAATTTCGTGAGAAAGGATTCGAATATCACAACCTCTTCAAAATTTCGATCAGGAGAAATGGTTTTTCTGAGTTCAAGCCAGACTTCCAATGCCGTATTAAAGATCGTTTTGGTATCGATGTAAACTTTCGCATATTGTTTTTCGAAATATATGGTCATATTGGCATATGAGTTCCAATCTTCGCCTTTAAACAAAACAATTATTCGAAATACGATTCAAAATTTAGTTAGAACCCAAAAATGCGGCTAACGATTTTTTAAAAATCTGGTATTTGAGAAAAAAGAAGTGCGAGCTCTCATCGAAAAGATCGAAGTTGGAATAATAAAAAGTCTTGGATTTCACAATTTTCTCTTCATCATCAGTTTGGTTATCTTCAAAATTTTGCTGGTCTAGAAGGGAAATTAAGGAATTAAAGGGGAGTAGAGAAATACCAGATGGGTTGGTGCTTTCCATAAAAGAAATGGGTTGGATGTATACTGTATATTAATAGTTTTTTTGCAATTTGTTGTTTTGAGCTTTTTTTAATCCTCACGAAAAATATAAAAAAACAAAAAATTTCAAGACTCAAAGCATATTAAATTAATATATTTT